>Ga0208691_1000064_pt1 | contig 29187 bp, 28 predicted proteins | sample June2015DPH_20_1_FD_184719 | JGI IMG/M metagenome (GOLD analysis project Ga0208691, IMG submission 184719) | Peatland microbial communities from SPRUCE experiment site at the Marcell Experimental Forest, Minnesota, USA - June2015DPH_20_10... | ecosystem: Environmental > Terrestrial > Soil >... | reverse complement strand
AATCAATTTCGTAAAAAGAATTCTGGCCGGCGCCGCCGCGGCGTGATATTCGCTGGGCCTCAGTCTCTTTCTTTTGGCGGGCTCGACACAACTGTCCTTATCTCTACTTAAATCTGCCATGAACATTTGAACAGCGGTAGCGGAACAGGTATTTGGCGCATCACATAGGTTAAGTTGTAGACGGATTTCACATTTCATGCAGGCTGGCTGTCAGGAGGCGTAGAGATGAATACGACTCGACGGGACTTTCTTAAAGTCGGTGCGGGTGCCATGGCCGCCACATCCGCCGTCTTGCCGAACTCGAACGAGAGCGTTCCGTCTATAGCATCAGGGAGATCAGCAGCAGCGCCGGCGGGGGAAGAGGGCAACATGATTTACCGCAACTTCGGAAGCAAGGATGCGCGCATTTCGGCTATTGGAGTGGGTGGTCATCATCTCGGCGATGTGAAGACTTTGGACGAAGCAGTGCAACTCGTTCACGAGGCGGCCGATGCCGGCGTCACTTTCTTCGACAACGCCTGGGAGTATTACAACGGCAAGACGGAGACCATCCTGGGCAGGGCACTCCGGGGCATTCCTCGCGACAAGGTCTTCCTGATGACAAAGGTCTGCACCCATGGGCGCAGCGGCAAACTAGCCATGCAGATGCTCGAAGACTCCCTGCGGCGGTATCAAACCGATCATCTGGACCTTTGGCAGATTCATGGCATCGTCTACGACAACGACCCAGAGTTGGCGTACGCGAAAGGCGGCGTCTTGGAGGCATTTGATCAGGCCAAGAAAGAAGGCAAGGTCAGATTCGTCGGCTTCACCGGTCACAAGGATCCCGCGTTTCATCTGCGGATGCTCGAACTCGGCTATCCATTCGACTCGGTGCAGATGCCGCTCAATCCCTTCGACGCGAACTTCTACAGCTTTGAAAAGCACGTCTTGCCTGAGGTCAACCGGCGAGGAATGGCGGCGCTGGGAATGAAGAGCATGGGCGGCACCGCCTGGGGAATAAAAGCCGGTGTTGTCCAAGCAGAGGAAATGTTGCGTTACGCGATGAGCCTGCCGGTCGCGACTACCATTTGCGGCATGGACTCCCTGAACGTCCTGCACCAGAACCTGCGCGTCGTGCGCAGCTTCAAGCCGATGACTCAGGCCGAGATGGAGGCCTTGCGCGCCCGTTGCGCTCCGACAGCGGCCGACGGCCGCTTCGAACCGTACAAAGTCTCGCTGCGGTACGACAATCCGATGACCCGGATGCCCCATGGGTTTCCCTTCGATCACACCCAACGAGAAGTCACAGAAATGCTGCAGAACACGGACGGCCCATGGTTGGTGCCAGAGACAACGCCAGAGACGTCGAGGAGATGAAGAATGTTGAATCAAGATCAACATCGGCAGAGTGAGGAATTCCAAGTGACTCCGGAAATCGAGCGGCGTTCTTTCCTGCAGGCAGGCTTGGCCTCTGCAGGAACAATGCTTGCGACCTCAGTATTGCCTGGCCCAATCGCATCGGCTGCGCTTCCGCAGCAACTGACAAGCAGCCCTGCTGATCAGATTCCTCGCAGGCCATTCGGAAAAACTGGTGAACAAATCTCGATCATTGGCCTAGGCGGATACCATCTGGGGAGCGTGCAATCGGCCGATCTTGCAGTACGCCTGGTTCAGGAGGCGGTGGACGCGGGCATCACGTTTTTCGACAACGCATGGGAGTACAACGACCACCGCAGCGAGGAATGGATGGGGCTTGGTTTACAGGGAAGGCGAGATAAAGTTTTCCTGATGAGCAAGGCTTGCACGCACGGCCGAGATAAAAACGTCGCCATGCAACAGTTGGAGGAGTCCCTTAAGCGGTTGGGAACCGACCATTTAGACCTGTGGCAAATTCACGAGGTTATCTACGAGAACGATCCGGATCTGCATTTTGCAAAGGGTGGCGTGGTCGAAGCGCTGGACGAAGCGAAAAAACAGGGCAAGGTTCGTTTTGTGGGTTTCACAGGGCACAAGAAACCGGAGATCCATCTCAAGATGCTTGCGCACGATTATCCATTCGACTCGGTCCAAATGCCACTCAACTGTTTTGACGCGACCTATCGCAGCTTCGAGCAGCGGGTGCTGCCGGAGCTTCAGCGCCGGGGCATTGCCGCTCTTGGCATGAAGAGTTTGGGCGGTGACGGCCAGCCAGTCCAATACGGCGTGGTGAGGGCGGAAGAAGCGTTGCGCTACGCGATGAGCTTGCCGGTCGCAACCACCATTTGCGGTATCGACTCATTGGATGTACTGCACCAGAACGTGGGAATTGCACGCGGCTTCAAGCCGATGTCACCCCAGGAAATGCAGGCCCTTCGTGAGCGATGCAGGCCTTCGGCGGGCGATGGCCATCACGAGCTGTTCAAAACAACAAAAAAATATGACGGTAAAGTCGGGCGGGAGCAGCACGGTTATCCTTCTGTCGCTGAACTTCCCTTGTGAGAATCAGAAATGCGGCCTGACTAAAGGCCGACGGGTGTCGAAAGATGGACGCACGCGATCAGAGATCGATCGCGATCCCATCAACCTCTTTATCTCCCACATTCAATCATTTGCCGATATCTGTGGTTCCCCTCCAGTTTGGCACTCCTAATGCATGTCTCGATGCGGGTGTCGCGTTGTAATAATGGCTTGCAGCGCTGAGACACCAACAAAACTTAAATGGAGAAAACGTCATGAACAGTTTAAAGAAACTGATTGTGTCTTTGGGACTGCTATGGGTCCTGTGCGCCATCCCCGGCATGGCGCAAATCAACAATAGCGTGAAGTTCGACGCTCCATCCGCGTTTTACGCGGACAATGCAAAGATGCCTGCAGGAAGTTACACCGTGAGTCAGCCAGACGTAGATTCCGACCTCTTGTTAATCGAAGACGCCGATGGTTCACATTCGGCTTTCGTGGAGTACGAGATTCATACCTCAGATACTCCTCATGCTCACAGCGATGTCACCTTCAGCAAGTATGGCAACGTCGATTTTCTGAGCGCCATCTGGGTCCAGGGACGAAATTCCGAGATGCAGATTCTGCCGTCGAAGCTCGAACAAAACGCGGCCAAAGCCGCGACCGCCGAAAAACACTGGCTGTCCGCTAGGAATGTTGGCCAGCCGTAATAACTGAGCCTGGCCCACCGGGACGTCTTCAACAGCTAAAGGAGAAAATTATGAAAGTACAAAACAGCATGTTCTTTTCGATCGCGATGTTCTTGGTCTTCACGGCTGCATCCTTCGCGCAACAGGTCAAGACCGATTACGATCACAATGCAAATTTTGGACAATACAAGACCTTTTCCTGGGAGCAGGTCAAAACGCGAGATCCGCTTCTCGTCGACCGCATCAAGCAGGCGGTGAATGGCGCTCTGGCGGCCAAAGGCTGGACGCAGGTCGACTCGGGTGGCGACATTTCGATCGTAGCGATGGACATCACGCAGAATCAGCAGACCCTCAACACTTTTTATGACGGGTTTGGAGGAGGTTGGCGCTGGAGGGGATTCGGCGGGTTGGGGGATGCAACCACGACCACCGAAACGTACCAGGTCGGCACCCTCGTCGTCGATCTGTTCGACGCCAAGAGCAAGAACTTAGTCTGGCGGGGCGCGTCCAGCGACACACTTTCCAACAATGCAGAGAAGAACACCAAGAATCTGGACAAGGGCGTGGAAAAGATGTTCGCGCACTTTCCGCCGCGCTGAAAAAGTAACAGCGGAATATTGGTTTTGCGAGGGTCGAGGCGAATAGCACCCCAGCAATGCGCTGAGTGGGAAGTGAGAGCTGTTCGTTGAGGCCGGCGTAATCACTCTCGTGGAAACTGTTTACAAGGAGAAGGGACATGAAGAAATTAATTACATATCTTTTGAGCGCTGTATTCGCGGCTCTGCCAACTCTTTCGACACCAGCTTGGGCAGCCGATCAAGAAAAAGATGAGGATCGGCTAAGGAACAGCGGCATCGTGTTGAAGGAGATTCTCGATGTTCCCGACGACATTCCTCAACGCTTGCTCGACAAGGCTGATTGTGTGGTCGTCTTCCCGTCCGTCTTGAAAGCGGCTTTTATTGTTGGCGGGAGTTATGGCCGAGGAGCGATGTCCTGCCGCCAGGGCCCAAATTTCAGGGGGCGTTGGGGAGCGCCCACCATGATGGCGCTCGAGGGCGGCAGCTTTGGCCTCCAGATCGGTGGTGAGGCAACGGATTTTGTTCTCCTGATAATGAATGAGCGCGGCGCGAGTGGAATTCTCGCCAGTAAAGTGAAACTTGGAGGGGATGCTTCCGCTGCCGCCGGCCCAGTCGGCCGCGACCTCTCGGCCGAGACCGACGCTACGTTGCGGGCGGACATCTTGAGCTACTCCCGTGCCCGAGGTGCTTTTGTAGGTGTCTCCCTGGAAGGATCAACCGTTCGTCCCGATGGCGGCGCCAACGAGAAGATTTATGGGCAGAAGATTCCGGCAAGGCAGATCGTGCGGTCCGGCAAGATCGCCATCCCGGCGGCCGCCCGGAAGCTCGTTTCGACACTGAACGCGAGGACTCCAAGGCATAAGTCATGAGGTGCCAGCGCTGACTTAAGTCGAGCAATTCCGCTCAGTGCCCGGATCACGCGTGGCGCCATGACGAATTAGTGATATTCGGAAATAACTGCTGCGGGGAAAATTCCTGTTAAGGAGGATGACTGATGATCGGGAGCCTGACAGGTACTAACGCTGACTGGATCGTGACGATCGCTCGCATCGTGTTGGGAGTCATATTCTTTGCCCACGGCGCTCAGAAAATGTTGGGATGGTATGGCGGGCCCGGTCTTGCCAGCAGCATGCGAACCTTCACCGAACATCTGCACCTCCCGTCGACTCTGGCTTTTCTTGTGATCGCTGGAGAATTGTTCAGTGGAATCGGACTGATCGTCGGGCTGTTCAGCAGAATTGCCGCACTGTTCATTGTGCTCACGATGGCCGGCGCGATTGCAACGGTCCATTTCCGATTTGGGCTGTTCTTAAATTGGTTCGGAACACAGAAAGGACACGGGATCGAATATCATCTGCTGGCGATCGCACTGGCCCTGATCGTGGTCGTCAAGGGCGCGGGAGCTTTCTCGTTGGATCATCTAGTCCACGCACATCTTTCGGGAGTGGTGAGTCGCATGGTTCTCGGACAAACAAAACGCTTCCCGATGGTTAGAATCCCTGCGCTCAAGCTTGGGGCCAGTAGAATGATCGCGCAGCCATGCTCCGAGAATCGCTTCCAGACCTTCTCGTCCTGTTTCTTGGCGGCTTCAAAGAAGGGCGCTAGCGGCTTCCCCGGCAGACGCGAACGTCTTTGGCTGTGCGTCTTGAGCGAAGCTCGAGCTCGCCAAACCCGCAACCAGCAACAAGGCCAACAATAGCAGCATAAGAAGAACGGTCGCTGCGAAGCCCCAGGCAAATTTCACAGTAAATGTTTCGACCGCTTCCAGCGTCGTATTGTTCGTGCGCATGACCCCCTTCTCCGTATCATCGGCCTCCTCCTTCCACCATGGAAGCGGAGGTCGAAGCTCAACAGCCTGCCTGCGAAAAAGCTTCTCGACGCTCCGCCATGATTGAAACCGCTAGGCGCCCGATATCGGTTTTAGCTGGGCAGGCCTGCGGCGCTCTGAGGAGCGAACTGCCGAATCGTTAGTGGACATGGCGGGTGATCACATTGACACGCAATCTCCACGTCTTCGCTCCCCGCCTCACGACAGGTTTCTCCGCAGTATTCCTGTCCATCCGTGACATCGCACCGGCAGGGTATGTGTGCGCACTTCTTAGTTTGATTCGCCATTTTGTTTCGTCCTTTTCCGGATCACCTCTGATCCCTACAACGCTGCTTTAAATAGGCACGCTGCCCGACTAAGCTTGAAGTCGAACAATCTCACCCGCGTAGCGGGTGTTCGGCGGCCTACTCCACCTCGACCAATGCATTCACATCTCCAAACACCACGTCTTGCGAGCGTCGGGTTTGCAAGGGTTTCGGTCTCAGTCGGGGCTGTAAGGACGTCGCTCGTGTCGGCAGGCGGATGGCGAGTCGACATGCGGACGGCTCGCAATCGTTCGCCTGTTTCTGATTTTGTGAAGATGCGGGCCAGGCAAGCATTCCCCACGCATCTAAGTGATGGATCTGTTGTCTGTCGCCTGCTGACAAGTCGCTTGGTCCAGCAAACCACCCGCCCGGCCCTTTTGGCATCCGCCGTGCCGTAGCCAAAGCAGAAAAAGAAAAACACGATGCTGAGACTGCCTGAGTTGACGACTGAGTATGAGCCTGGCATTCGTTCGTCAGAATCGGGTTTCGGGACCCGGCCCGTGCCATCCGTCGGCCAGTCGGGCTCCGGAGGCAGACCCCTTGCAGCGATTTCAAGAAGCGGCATCTTATGTTAAATTGACACCCCGTAAGTCGAAGAGGTTTTTCTCATCGCTTCGCAAAATTGGCAACTCATCAGGGGGTCCCGTGATCGCTCGTCTTGTTGCTTTCGTATTACTCGCTGGTTCGGCACTGGCGCAGAATGTTGTGCACTACACCACCACCAGCGAAAACGTGAAGTATCTCTTTGCGACCGCGGAGCCTGTAGCGCGGCTCAACTCCGGCGACATTCTCGACACCAACACGCTGGACTGCTTTGGCAACGTGATAAAAAAGCCGGGGGACACTCTCAGCATGGTGAAGGGGGACAATCCCCTGGCGGGGCCGTTTTATGTGGAAGGCGCCGAACCGGGCGACACCCTGGCGGTCAAGATTCTTGACCTGCAGGTGGACGGCGACAGCGGCGTGGGCGCGTTTTCATACGGATTCGGAGCGCTCAACGAAACCAACTACACGCCTATGCTGCATCCGCCGTTGCCCGAGAAGATTTGGTTCTATCACATCGATCATGCGTCAAACGCCGCCACGTTCAAAGCGCTGGATTCCGATTTCTCAGTGAAGATTCCCTTGCATCCTTTTTTTGGCTGCATTGGCGTCGCGCCGGCGCAGGGCGAGGCGCGCAGCTCGACCGTGCCCGCGGAGTTTGGCGGCAATATGGATTCTCCCGAAGCCAGCGTGGGTAATACCGTGTATTTTCCGGTCAATGTGAAAGGCGGCTTGTTGTATATCGGCGACGGCCACGCCGCGATGGGGGATGGCGAGATTGCAGGCTCGGCGATTGAAGTGCCGCTAAAGGCTCGGGTGCAGCTCACTGTCATCAAAGGCCGGACCATTAGTTGGCCGCAGTTTGAAAATGAACAGGCCATTATGACGGTGGGAGCGTATCGTCCGCTGGACGATGCTCTGCGCATTGCCTTCACCGAACTGGTGCACTGGATCCACAAAGACTACGGCTTGTCGGAATTCGACGCGTACGAACTGCTGTCGCAGGTAGGAAAGATCCATCTTAATGAGATGGTGGACCCAAATTACGTTGTCGTGGCTTCCATCGAAAAGAAATACCTGCCCCCGAGGAAGAAACCGTAGGTCGTAAGATAATCACTTAACAGCCACGCGTCGATGTGAGGCAAACTATGATCCGGCGATGCAGGGCGACCAATAAGACCCGCCAGGAAGCGTAGGAAAGGAAGTGAGTATCGTGAGGAAAGAGCATGCGGCACCCATTGCGGATTCTGTCGGTCGAAGATGATCCCAAGGATACCGGCCTGATTCAGGATCTCTTTGAGGCAGAAGGTATAACCTGCGAAATAACACGGGTCGACACTCAGGCCTCGCTGCTGGGTCTCCTCAAGCAGGGCGGAGTCGACCTGATTCTGGCGGATTACAGTTTGCCGTCGTTCGACGGCCTTTCAGCATTGAAGCTCGCAATAGAAGTCTCCCCGGACGTGCCGTTCATATTTGTTTCCGGAACTTTGGGCGAAGAGCTGGCGATTGAAGCGCTCAAGCTTGGCGCGACGGATTACGTCCTGAAGACGAGCTTATCGAGGCTTGTGCCATCGGTGCAGCGTGCGCTGCGTGAAGCCACACAAAAGGCCGAACATAAACGGGCGGAGGAGTCCCTCCGCCAGAGCGAAACCTACCTGGCGGAGGCGCAACGTCTGAGCCACACTGGCAGTTTCGGCTGGAAACCTTCCACCGGCGCGATCATCTGGTCAGACGAAACTTTTCGAATCTTCCAATACGCCCCGACGACAACACCGACCATAGAACTCATTCTCCACCGGGTTCATCCGGAAGACAAGGCGCTCGTGCAACAGACCGCCGAACGCGCGACGCGGGATGGCAAGGAGTTTGAGCATGCATATCGCTTGGTTATGCCGGATGGTTTCGTCAAGCATGTCCACGTTGTGGCTCGTCCCTTAAGCCATGAATGGGGCAGCATAGAGTTCGTGGGAGCGGTCATGGACATCACCGAAGCCAAGCACGTGGAACAGACGCTTCGGGAGAGTGAGGCATACTTAGCAGAAGCGCAGAGACTTTCCCATACGGGAAGCGGGGCCTGGCGGGTACCCGGATGGGAAGCCTTGTATCTCTCCGAGGAGTGGTATCGCATTTATGGCTTTGATCCAAAGCAGGGCTTGGAAGCCTGGAAGGACCGTCTGCAGCGCATGCACCCGGAAGATCGAGCCAAGGTGCAAGAAATAAAGGATTGGGCGATCAGTAAAAAATCCGATTATGAAGTGGATCACCGAATACTGCTTCCGGACGGCACTCTCAAATACACTCGCACCGTCGGCCATCCGGTTTTGAACGCTTCCGGGGAGGTGGAGCGATTCGTCTGCACCATGATGGACGTGACCGAGCGCAAGCGGGCGGAAGAGGCGCGCGAAGCTCTGCGCAAGGCACAGGCGGATCTCGCACGCGTGAACCGCCTGACCACGATGGGCGAGCTCACCGCCTCTCTGGCACACGAAGTGAATCAACCCATCGCGGCGGCCAGCACGAACGCCAATACTTGCTTGCGCTGGCTGGCGGGCGATGCTCCAAATATCGAAGAAGCGAGCGCGGCTGCCGTGAGACTCGTTAAAGACGTAAAGCGCGCCGCGGAAATTATCGGCAGAATCCGCGAGCTCTTCACCAAAGACAATGCGCAGCGCGAGCTCGTGGACATCAACGAGATTATTCGAGGGATGATTCTTCTTGTGCGCGGCGAGACCACTCAATACAACATAATCGTCAGCACGGACCTTGCGCTAGATCTTCCCCGAGTCGTGGCCGACCGCGTGCAATTGCAGCAGGTGTTGATGAATCTCATGATCAATGGCATCGAAGCGATGAAGGGTATAGATAGGGCCCGGGAACTAACGGTCACCTCGCGGCGAGCCGAAGCCCGCCGGGTTCTCGTCTCCGTCAACGACACCGGCGTCGGCCTCTCTCCACAACTGAAGGAACAGATCTTCAATGCCTTTTTTACCACCAAGGCGCACGGGATCGGCATGGGACTGCGCATCAGTCGGTCCATCATCGAATCGCACGGTGGTCGCTTGTGGGCCGACGAAAACTCACCGCACGGCGCGAGTTTTTGTTTTACTCTTTCCACCGACGCAGACTCGACTGACGAGTCACGGCGTCAAAGAAGTTAGCTATCCTCGTCTGTTTCGTCGCCATAGGGATTTAGAGCGTTGCGAAGTTGTTGGTGGCTTCGACTTTGTGCGCCTCGCGCTTTAAGGCGCGATCAAGCGTTTGGTCAAGGGCGGCCTTGACTCTTTCGAATTCAGCCTGCGAGATTTGGCCCCGCTTGCGCTCCACTTCAATCTGGAAAAGTTCCTCCTTTACTCCGGTAATCAAAACGGAGCGGGGTCGCGCAGCAGTCGGAGCACGCATCTCCAACCTTGCAGATTCGGTCAGAAAAGACTCGCGGCGACCTTCTTCTCGTGTTGCAGTTAGCAGGGAAGAGTTAACATCTTGCCGCCGATGAATACGCGCCTTGGATTGCTGCCGCGATGCGACATAGACGCCGCCAAAAAGCAGCACTGCGGCCGCCCCCCCCAGGATCCACCACCGATATCTTTGCAGCGGGTCGGGAGCGTCGATTGGCTGGCCCAAGCCTCCGCCAGGATGGTTCCCTGACTGCGCGACAGGAGCGCCTCCAGTAGAACTGTCCTTATGCCGTCCGGGATCTTGAGTAACGGCCTGTCGGGTGGTTTCGAGCGGCCCTTCGCCGGAAATGCTAAAAGCTAGATTTTGCCCGTCGGTAGTGTTGGACGTCACCTCCGCCTTGGCATTGGGCACGTCCGGAGACTGAATCATCTTGAAGCCAGCCGAGCCAGCCATTGCCTTGAACTGCATCGACCTCGGCAACAAGACCATGAAATGTTCCAAAGGATAAATAGACCTGGGATCAAGATTCGCTCTACCGCCATAAGGAAGCTGGTAGGTTACCTCGAAATGCGTCAGCCCCGGCCGCAGTGGAAAGTTGAACGCGTACCGATTCTTCTCGCGTTCCGGTACGGGTGCAGACTTTACCGGGGCGCTGTTCTCGCTAACGGCTATGCCGGAATTCTCGATGATATGCGCACCATCTGGAATGTAGAACTCCAGATCGCGGTCATTCAACTGAGTCCGCGGCGGGTTGGATGTGTTCCGTACTCCGAAGTCCCGGGTCACCGCAACCTGGCCGCGCGACGTCTGAATGCGCATGATGTCGGCAATCACTCCGATGCCCTTGACTTTGTTCGCGACGTCGTAAACGTCGATGGCTACCGACGTTGTTCCAGGAGGAGCCACGCGATGATACGCGACGCCCTGATGAATGGCGCGAATCAAGTGTGGTGTTTGCGCGTCGTCCAGTTTGAAACTGAACCTTCCCTCGGCGTCGGTCCTGGTGCGGCCGGCTTCTTCCATGCCCTGGCTAAGTTTGAACACAACCACGTCGTCTCCGGCGGAAGGCTTGCCGGCAGTGGAATTTTTCACGGTGCCAGTGAGGGTTTGCGCCACGGCGAAAGAGGCTAGCAGCAGGAGGACAAATGCGATGAGGATTTTCAAGTTCTACTCCTTTCAATTCCAGCTTTCCAGAGGTCCGTGTTTTGCGTCTGTTGCCCGGGCCGGTCGAATCGTGAACTGGCCCACCTCGTGCGTTACCGGATTCCGAATGCGGTCGCCCGCCCTGACATTAACTCGTGGCAAACCGTTGCTTCCCTGCGATGGCGGCGAGCGGCCGGAAGGCGGCCAGATAGGGCAAGGCCCCACCGACGGCCCGTCAGTGGAGCCGGGAATCCGCCATACAAGACCGCATCACTGTGTACTGAACTGCTTGACGTCGCTCTTTACCCCGTCGTTACCGCCAGTAGCCTCCGCTGACTCGACTGTGTAGTAGTACGTCGTCTGTGGACTGAGCCCGTCAATGCGCACGCGAAAAATCGTATCGGTATGGTACCGGTTCAGATGGACGGGATTTTTTGCTGTCTGGTTCAGATCCTTGGGATTCGTGCCATAGTGGACGATTCCGAAATGCACGTCCGTGCCGCCGGGGTTGTTGGTCGTCCACCTAATAAACGCCAAGTTGGTTCTTGCCATTTCCAACTCTGGTCCTTGCGTGATCTGTACGTGCGTGGCTTTCGGTTCCGGGGGAAGTATCGGTTTTGGGTTGTACGGGTTAACTTGACCGGCTATAGAGTTTGAGAAAAGCAGGATGCCTGCTGAGGCGATGGTCAACAACTTCATATGGATTGCATTCATATGTTTATCTCCCAAAGAATCGAGAATCTTCCGGTCACGAATCAAGGCGCATGGAGATAACCCCATGCGCCTTGTGGTCCGAGCTAGGGCTTCTTTACAAGGTTTTCCAGCACTTGGGCAGAAATCAAGGTGCTGTTCCCCTGAGTTGAGGCATTGCCCCCCGACATGCAAGTGCCTGTGTAGGTATTGGCGTCAGGGTAAGGCGTGGTGTAGCCGTCGGTGAGGGTTTGGAGGAAGGCGACAATCTGATTCTCCTCCGTATCCGTCAGGCCGAGCTTGCCGGTCGTCGTGTCCACATTCTGTGGGACTTCGGGTTCCGGCCAGCAGGTTACCCTTTCAACGGTTCCTGCCGGGCACTCTCCGGACTCAACAGGATATGGGTACACGTCGCGCGTGTTGTAGAAGTGAACGAGTTGTTTCAGGCTCTTGATGTAGCCATTGTGGAAGAACTCCTTCTGGAAGTAGGGCCCTGGCGCCTCGGTGGTTGGACACTGTGACGGCACCATGCCCACATCGCGGGCCGTGGCCACTTGCATTTGGCCGTCGACCGTTGCTGCATACTGCGTCCAGCTTGAGTTGGGACTGGGAGCGGAGGCGTAGCCGCTTCTGAGGAAAGTTCCCAATCCGAAGTCGGTGTAGGTAAAGCCAGCAGGGTTGGGCGTAAATCCCAAGAAATCGGGAGTGGTCTCATAATAAAAGGCGTCCCTGGGATTCTTCGGCAGACCTTCGTTGGCCGAACCAAAGCAGGTAAAGACGGGAGTTACGTTGGCGGCCGTGCTTGTATCGGCCTGAGTCGATTGCAGCGCAGTGCCTCTTCCGTCGAGATGGCATGAGTTGCAATTGCCTTTGCCGTCGAACAGGGCATAGCCGGCCGCTTCATCGGCGGTCAGCGTGTATTTTCCCTTGAGGAAGGCGTCAAACTTCGAAGTGAAGGGGCTGATCGAGAGGCTGTGCTCGAATGCGCTCAGAGACTCCGCCCAGTGATCGTAATCGTTGGTTGCGAGGGTACGGTCGCTCGGACTCAAGGCGAGAGGCTGAGTGTTCGAACCGAACACAGAAGCTCCTTCCGGAGTAGCGCATACCGAAGCAACATTGGCTGGCCATGTGATACCGCTCAACGACCCAGCACCCCAAATTTCCTCGAAGAGAGGTGCGTATGGCGCCAAGGAAAGCTTGTACGCGATGCAAGCCGTGTCGGGGCTGGCCATTTCGTTAGGGTCGACTGGAGGAAACTGCGACTGCTCGCCGTCGGGAGTTCTCGTTAAATATCCAGTTGCACGTGAATCCCAGAAGTTTCCTCCAAAAAAGAGGCCTTGCTCCGCGTCGTACTGGAGCGGAGGAAAGTAACTCGAATATGTGTATCGCTGCGCGGTCCGCTTCCCGGCTCGATAAGGAGCCGACGCGGGATAGGCGATCATGAGAAGATTTACCGTCGGAATCGGCCCACTGAAGCCGGCGTACGGCATGTGGCAAGACGCGCACGCCTTGTTTTCATTGGGGGAGATCGTCTTGTCGTAGTTCATGAGTTTGCCGAGTATTTCCACCGAGGCAACACCCGTGTTTTGAAATATGGGAGGTTGACCAGTTACAACAGGTGGCGTCAAGGCCTTCCACTGCGTGATGGCTTCAGCTTCGATGCCATCCACTTCGCGCAGCACCCTGGCTAGCTCTGAATCTATATCGGAGGGAAGAATCCCAGTCGGGTAGGGATTGTAGATCGGCTCAGGAGGTGGCGCGGTATTCTGGGCCGACATTTTTTCCCCTGGTACCGACATCACACAAAGCACAGCGACTGACACTATCGTTAACCGTCGGCAAATCATAAGTTACTCCTTCGATGAGTTTTAAATTCGAGGTGAATATGGTGGGCGGCGTACTCGATTGCGAAAACGACTCTGGATTCCAGAACGCCGACCGTGGACACGTTACTAGGCTCGCCCCAACAAGTGCAGGCGGGTTACGGTTCCTCCTTAACGTCACGTCCGCGGTGGTTCGCGGTGTTCATTTTAGAGCAAACTGAGTGCCACGGTGCTTCACGCCGGGTGTTTGATCACATCGTTGTGTGGCGGAGCACAATGACCAGTCGCAAGTTATAAGTCGCCTGCCAACGCGCATTAATGTTGCTAGTCTTTTCACAATTGCTCGACGGTCAATGGAGGTTAAGCGTACTTCGAGTGGCGATTCAGTGGGCATTGATAAGTGATGCGTAAATACTCTCACTTATAAATGTCAAGATCATCCCCATAGCTGGAACGAGTAACACCCAACTAATAACATTTATCGTGAGCATGACGCTGTCAGGAAGCCTCGGAGCCATACACTGTATTCCTTGTCCTATGCCAAAAGCATTTCTAAGACCACACGAATACGTGAGGTAGGTAGATTAGTTAGCTGCTCCGTCTTGAACTTAAGCTGGTCACCTAATCGACCTTTGACCGACAGGTGTCGAAATAGGGGCAGTATTCATTGACACGATTTATTGCCGCCAGTATCCATTGGCGAGGTCTCAAAAATGCGAGGACTGTTGAGCGGTTCGAGGCCCAGGTAAGGTGCAATGACAAGGACGTTGAAGTCGATGTTTGCGTTGACCACCGTCGCCATCATTATTGGACAAGCGGAGACGGTGCAGCGCTTTGCCAGACAACCGAGGAATCAGGAACCGCCGCCCGTGTTCAACTCAGAGCCTGCGCGAGTCTTGGTGCGGGCCTGCGGGAATTGCCACTCCAGTCACACTGACTGGCCTTGGTACAGCCACGTTGCGCCGGTGTCCTGGTGGATCGCGTGGGACGTGCGCAAAGGCCGGGAGCGGCTGGATTGGTCGGAGTGGGAAACCTATTCGCCGCGGCAAAGGTGCGACGAATTGGAATCGATTTGCGGCCTCATATCGACAGGCAGGATGCCACCGAGGCTGTACAGGTCCCTGCATCCGGAAGCGCGACTTAATGAGACGGAAAAGAAGAGAGTGTGCTCCTGGGTGAAGGAAAAGACGCTGAAGGAAAAGGCGTTTGTCGCAAGATAGCTGCAAGGTTGTAAAAGTGCAGCGCTAAGGTCGACTTACTCTGTTACCGCGTGCGAGACAGCAAGTTCGATACCAGCCACTTCCTCCATTCTCCGCAGCACGGCGGAGAAGTCTTTCTCTTCGCTGCTTCCCGTCAATTCTTCGGAGTTTACATAAAAAGCGGCTTCGGTCACAGGCATCAAGACATGCTCTTTTGCCGCCGCTTTCAGAATCAAATCGAAATCTTTGTTCATTAGGCGCAGAGGGAATTGGGGGCTGTAATCGTTCAATGCGACTCTCGCCAGCTTTCCAACATGAGCCGGCGCGATCACTGCTGTCTTGGATAAGACTTCGAGCAACCTTTCTCGATCCAGGCCGGATTTCTCCCCAAGCGCCACAGCCTCGGCGATCGCCTGCATGCCCACCCCCAACAGCGTGTTGACGACCAACTTCATCGCCGTTCCCGATCCAGAGTCGCCAAGGAGGAAGTATTGCTTGGCGATGGTCTGGAAGATCGGCCTAGCGGCACGGAACAGTTCGGGGTTGCCGCCTGCCAGCAGCGTCACATTTCCTTGCTCCGCCGCGGGAGTGCTGCCTGAGATGGCAACATCCAACACTTCGATGCCACGCCGCGCGCCGAGGCTGTGCAGTTCGCGGGATGTCTCCGGGGAGATGGTGCTCATTTCAAGCACCACCGTTCCTGGTTGTGCGACAGCAAAGACTCCGTCTGCTGCTGTATAGACGCTGCGAGCCGCCTCGTCGTTCGTTAAGCAGGAGAGGACCACATCGACCGTGGTTGCCAGTTCCTGAATGTTCTTGGCGGCGAAACCTCGATTTCCTGCGACAGCTTCCGCCTTAGCGGGATCTATGTCGAACGCGACGAGCACATATCCGTGATCCAACAAGCGTTGCGCGATCCTGCTTCCCATGTTGCCCAGTCCAATGAACCCGAGTTTTGCTCGATCGGCAGTAAGAAGTTTCACAGGTTCCTCCCTTTATTGTTGAAGCACCGCGCCGTAAATCACAACCAGACACCGGGCAACCCTAATTTCCGTTCCCTTGTGCACCACCAAAACTCTTAAGCGATTTTAAATAGGTGACAAGTTGCCATCGTTTCCGCTCTGATAAAGTGCTCCACGACGGCATCCCGTTGTCCGGAGCTCCGGTTGTGATGAACCAGAAGACCTCTCCGTCCGTCGCCGCTTGCGTGGGCCCTTGAGCGACCGCAGGCATCGTCCCGTTTCCCTGCCCAGCCTTTCCGTGACAGGAACTGCAGTTCGTTGCGTAGAGCCTTGACCCCGCTGCGACCCCCGTTTGCTGTCCCGCATATGGGTTTTTCTGTTGAACGCTGGATGGAGGTGCATTGTGAAACTGCGCATCCTGCGCCGTCAGCTGGAAAGCCGTAAACATACACAGCATGGAACCTATTCCTGCAATGAGAAAAGAAGATGAAGTATTTGATTTCAAGATTTACCTCCAGGACCTGTTGCTCATTTTGGAGTCCCAGCCTGTATCGCGAACAGAAAAACGAGCATCAGCCACTCCTAAAGAGGAGCACCTTCCTTGCCAATGTGTCGCGCGTGCGCCTGCAAGGAAATGCTGGCCGACGCCTGACGAAGATGACCGCGTGTGAACACTTGCGTCGAAATAGGGACACCGCCGCCGAGGTAAAATCTTTCTCAACGTCTTGAAACCAAGTGCGGGTTGGTTTTACGTTAAATCGCGGCTACGTAACGTGGCACGCGGAATGCTGTCCAGCGGGAAGGGAAGAGAATGATAAACCTCAAAGTGAATGGGATAGACCGCAGCTTTAGTGGCGATCCCGACATGCCCCTGCTTTGGTATGTTCGTGACATTCTAAGGCTGACGGGAACTAAATTTGGGTGCGGTATGGCCCTCTGCGGCGCATGCACAGTGCATAAGAATGGCGACGCGATCCGTTCGTGCGTCACGCCCATGAGCGCGGTGGCCAATAGCGAGATTCGTACCATCGAGGACCTTGGGGCGAATGGACTGCATCCGCTTCAGGAAGCCTGGATGCAGATAAATGTTCCGCAGTGCGGATATTGCCAGTCGGGACAGATCATGCAAGCCGTGTCTCTCTTAAAGACCACTCCACATCCCACAGACCAGCAAATCGATGACGCCATGGCGGGAAACATCTGCCGCTGCGGAACCTACCAACGCATTCGCCACGCGATCAAGATGGCTGGGGAGAAAACCGTATGAACCAAATCGAAAACGTCAGCCGGCGACGGTTCCTCAAGGGAGTTTTTGGGACCGGAGCGCTTATCCTCTCGGTTCGCTACATCCCACCGCTGTGGGCGCAGAGCCAGTCGACAGACGGCCAAACCGAGGCAGATCGGGCGACCCTACATCCCAATGTCTTTGTGGGAATTCAGCAGGATGGAACTATTTACATTGTGGCGCACCGGTCAGAGATGGGCACGGTGATCCGCACGTCACTACCTCTTGTCGTGGCGGACGAACTTGACGCCGATTGGAAGCGAGTCAAGATCGACCAGGCGATTGGCGATAAGCGCTATGGAGACCAAAACACCGACGGTTCACAATCGGTGAGGCGCTTCTATAACACCATGCGAGAGTGCGGTGCTGCAGCGCGCTGGATGCTGATCCAGGCGGCGGCGCAGCAGTGGAATGTCCCCGCATCGGATTGTTCTACCGAACTACATGCGGTAGTTCACAAGGCAACGGGCAAGCGCGCTGGGTACGGTGAACTAGCACCGGAAGCAGCCCGCCTCACGGTGCCGCAGAAAGAACAGCTTCAGCTGAAACAGCCCTCCGAGTGGCGGTATATCGGGAAGGGAATGACGAGCGTTGACCTGGAACAGCTCTGCACGGGCAAGGCGATGTATGGAATGGACGCGCACATGGATGGCATGGTCTACGCGTCGATCGAACATCCTCCGGTTTACGGCGGAAAAATAAAAAGCCTTGACGATCAGGAAGCGTTGAAGGTTGCAGGGGTCCATCAGACCATCAGCATCGATCCGTTCAAGCCCCCCGCGGCCTTTCAGCCGTTGGGTGGCGTTGCTGTGATTGCAGACAATACCTGGGCTGCATTCCAAGGCCGCAAGAAGCTGAAGATCGCCTGGGACAACGGGCCGAACGAATCCTACGACTCGGTCGAGTACAAGAAGGAATTGCAAGATACGGCGCACAAACCGGGAAGGCTCATCCGCAGCGTGGGCGACGCCGAGAAGGCGTTCCCAACCGCGAATGTGGTTGAGGCAGATTACTACGTTCCATTGCTGTCGCACGTGCCCATGGAACCCATGGTGGCGCTGGCCGAATTCAAGGACGGGAAAGTTACAGCCTGGGCGCCGACGCAAAATCCTCAAGCAGTGCAGGCGATCGTCTCTTCAGAGCTAGGAATTGCGAAGGAGGATGTGATTTGCCATGTGACATTGCTGGGTGGCGGGTTCGGAAGAAAATCCAAGCCGGACTACGTTGCCGAGGCTGCGGTCTTATCCAAAAAGCTGGGCCGTCCGGTGAAAGTGGTATGGACTCGCGAAGACGACGTCAAGTTTGACTATTACAACGCAGTGGCTGCGATGTATATGAAGGCAGCCGTGGACGCCAAGGGTAAGCCCACGGCGTGGCTGCAGAGGTCGGTGTTTCCGCCAATCACTTCTATCTTCGATGTGAACGCAGTCTACGGAGATCCGCCCCACCTCGCACAAGGCTGGACGGACCTCCCCTACGATTTGCCCAGCATACGCATCGAGAACGGTCCTGCGCCCGCGCATGTCAGGATCGGATGGCTGCGATCCGTCGCCAACATCTATCATGCCTTCGCCGTTCAATGTTTCACTGACGAGCTGGCCCATCGCGCCAATCGCGATCCTGTGGAGTATCTGCTCGACTTGATCGGGCCACCGCGAACTTTGGATTTCGCCAATGTGAACTACCCGAACTATGGTGCGGATTACAAAACCTATCCGTGGGAAACTGGGCGGCTGCGGAGCGTTATCCAAATGGTCGCCGACAAGTCCGGTTGGGCCAAGAAGAAGACCGGGAAAGGCCATGGGTTTGGATTTGCGGCGCATCGTAGTTTCTTGACCTATGTGGCCACGGTAGTCGAAGTGGAGGTCACCGATGACGGCGAGATTACCATTCCTCGTGTTGATACAGCGCTAGACGCGGGAGTCGTGGTTAATCCGGAGGCGGTTCGCGCACAATTTGAAGGCGCAGTTGTTTTCGGCACAAGCGTCGTTCGCACTGGAGAGATCACTGCCAAGAACGGCGTAATCCAGCAATCCAATTTCAACGATTACCCCGTGGCTCGAATCAACGAAGTCCCAGCTCAAACGAATGTCTACATTACGGAAAGTTCCGCGCCGCCGGCTGGAGTTGGCGAGCCCGGGGTGCCCCCGTTTGTCGCGGCTTTTTGCAACGCGATTTTCGCTGCCACCGGTAAGCGGGTCCGTGATTTGCCGCTCTCCAGCAACAGCCTGTTCGCATAAGAGGGCAGAGCACGACTGCCGAGGATTTTTTTATGGCTCTCCATGAGTACGACTCCAATGAATCATGCGCCGATCGTTTCGAGTCGCCTGTGCGAGAAAACATCATTTCGAATCACGATTCCGGTTTCAGCCGGAGGGAGTTTCTGGGCATGACTGCTGCATCGCTCTTAATGGCGGCAACGCTGAACGGGGCCGCAGACACGGATCGTAAGAATGGGATTCCGTATCGGCTGTTAGGCCGAACCGGTGAAAGGGTTTCACTGATCGGCCTCGGCGGCTATCACCTGGCGCGACAAAGCGATGTGGAAGAGAGCATTCGCATCATTCGTACAGGACTCGATGAAGGAGTCAACTTTCTCGACAACTGCTGGGACTACAACGGAGGAGAAAGCGAAATTCGAATGGGTAAGGCTTTGCGCGACGGTTATCGCGCGAAGGCTTTCCTGATGACCAAGATCGATGGTCGAACCAGGACTGCTGCAACTTCTCAACTCAACGAATCGCTGCGGAGGTTGCAGACCGATCGAGTTGACTTGCTCCAGTTCCACGAAGTGATTCGAGACACGGATCCGGACCGTGTTTTTGCCCAGGGCGGCGCGTTGGAGGCTGTGCTCGAGGCGCAGAAAGCGGGCAAGCTTCGCTTTATCGGCTTCACCGGCCACAAAAGTCCAGACATTCATTTGAAGATGCTGGCCACGGCCTCAAAGCACGGATTCAAGTTCGATGCTGTGCAGATGCCTCTTAACGTGATGGACGCTCACTTCAACAGTTTCGAAAAGAAGGTGCTGCCGATTTTGATCGAGAACAATATTGGCGTGCTCGGCATGAAACCGATGGGCGACCACTTCATTCTTGAGAGTAAGACAGCCACAGCAACCGAATGTCTCTATTACCCGATGAATCTCCCAACCAGTGTAGTCATTACCGGTTGCGATTCGATGCCCATCCTGCAGCAAGCTCTTCACGCCGCCCGCAGTTTTCAGCCGATGGATTCTTCACAGGTTGCAGCTCTGCTGGCGAAAACCTCAAAAGCGGCCGAGGCCGGCCAGTTCGAGCGTTACAAGATCAGTCACCACTTTGACGGCACGTACGCCAATCCGCAGTGGCTTGGTTAGTAGACGCGATCTGACCCTAAGGACACAACCATCGAACGGTAGGATCGAGATGCGGAGCACTATTGCGGCAGCCAGTCCGGTCTTTCTGCAACTGGCGCCATCACATCCTGGCTGGGTGCGAAGCTGGGCCGGGAGATCCCCAGCTTCTGCATCTTGTGGATCAGCGTAGTCCGCTTCAGGCCAAGTTTGGTGGCCGCGCCTTTCGGACCGCCGATCACCCACCGAACTTCCTCTAGCGTTCGCAGAATCAGAGAACGCTCGGACTCCTTGAGCGTAGTTGCAGCTGTCGAGACCATAGAGGACTGAATTCCTGTCAAAGGCAAAGGATTGGGTAGCACGCCGTCGTTCGAGAGGATGACGGCGCGTTCGATTAGGTTCTGGAGCTCGCGCACGTTTCCTGGCCACTGATACGACGTGAGCGCAGACATGGTTGTCGGAGGAATGTGCTGGATCCGACGATTCATGCGGCGGCCATAAATCTCGACGAAGTGTGCCACGAGCTCCGGAATATCTTCGCGGCGGTCGCGCAAAGGCGGCAACTGGACCGGAAATACGTTCAAACGGTAGTAGAGATCGCTGCGAAAATCGCCGCGGTTCGCCATCTCCATCAGATTACGATTTGTGGCAGCCACCAGCCGAACGTCGACCTGATGAGTACGAGTACTGCCCAGGCGCTCGAATTCCTGTTCCTGCAGAACGCGCAGCAATTTCGGCTGCAACGCCGGAGGAATGTCCCCCACTTCATCCAGGAAGAGCGTGCCTTTATCGGCTAGTTCGAAACGGCCAACCTTTTGCGCAATGGCTCCGGTGAATGCGCCCTTCTCATGGCCAAAAAGTTCACTCTCCAGCAGATCCAGCGGAATCGCCGCGCAATTCAGTCGTATGAAAGGACGGCCGCACCGCGAGCTGAGGTTATGAATCGCATGCGCAATCAGTTCCTTGCCCGTGCCGGTCTCTCCCTGGATGAGAACAGTCGAATCGGTGGGCGCAACACGTTCAACCTGTTCGAGCACCGATTCGAGAGCAGGGCTACGGCCGATGACCTGTTCAAATCTGCGCTCATAAGATACCTGATCAACACTTCCAACCCTTTGGATTGCTCCCACAGAGAACCTCCAGGATGACCCGCCCGATCCCCATCGGGCTTAATTCTCCAGAGCCGCGCGAACGCTTTCGAGCAGCACTTCATCGTCAAATGGTTTGGCCAGAAACTCTACCGCCCCAGCTCGTAGCGCTTGCATCCGCATTTTTGTGTCGCCATGTGCCGTGATGAAGATAGTCGGAATCTTGCAGTGATCCGCGTTCAGTCTCGCCTGCAGTTCCAGGCCGGACATTCCCGGCATCCGGATATCCGCGATCAGGCAAGCAGTCTCCTCCTGCTGTCCTGACCTCAGGAATTCTTCCGCGGACTCAAACGTTTTCGACAGCAATCCCACAGATTTCATCATGCCTTGCAATGCACTGCGCATCAACTCATCATCGTCGACAATCACAACCATTTTTTTCTTCCTCTCCCTATCCATGCTTGCACGGTATCCTTCCGCGGGAAGCAGCGCAATCACTCGTTGGAAGCGCGCAATCATACTTTGGTATGAGGTCTGCGGGCTCGGCTAGTGGCACCGACCTAATTTACTCGTGGGAACCATCGCGAGTGGGAAGGGCGAGGTGAAAACTTGCACCCCGCGGAGGGTTGTCGCCAACCCACAGTCGGCCGCCATGCGATTCGACGATGGATCGGCTGATGCGAAGTCCCATACCGGTGCCATGAGGCTTGGTGGTAAAGAAGGCGCTGAAGATCTGCTCCGCCCGTTGCGGAGGGATTCCCACTCCCGTATCGCTGACCGAGACCACAAGTTGCTCGTTCTCCCCCGGCTGCGAGTTGATGGTGAGTTCACGCGACCCTTCTACATCTCTCATCGCGTCAATGCTGTTCAGCATAAGATTCATCAGCACTTGCTGCAACTGTACGCGATCGCCAATCACGTGGGGGAGACCTGCGTCCAGGCCAGTTTGGATTGATACCGAGTACCGCGCAGCCTCATCGCGAAGCAGCCCGACCATCTCCCGAATGACTTCGTTTACATCCACCGACTGCCGTTCCGGCGTGCCTTTCTTGAAGATCCCGCGGACACGGCTGATGATCTCCGCCGCGCGTGTGGTGTCTTTAATGGTCCTCGACGCGGCTTCGCGCGCCTCTGCCAGATCGGGTGGATCGCGCATGAGCCATCGGCAGCAAGTATGGGCGTCGGTGACGGCGGCGGCAATCGGTTGATTCACCTCATGCGCCAATGCCGCAGTCAGCTCTCCCATCATTGTGATGCGGCTGATGCGCGCCAGATCAGCCTGCGCCTGACGCAAAGCTTCTTCCGCCTGCCTGCGCTCGGTAACATCGGTGGAGCTGCCAACGAATTGCACCGGGTTTCCGGTCGCGTCCAAAACAGGATGTCCGACACTATGGAGGTGTCTTACGGTGCCGCCAGGAAGGAGAACTCGGTATTCAAGGTCGTAATCCGACTTTTCGTTGATTGCTCGCTCGATTTCTTGTCGCTGCGCAGTTCGATCATCCGGATGAATACGCTCCTCCCGTTTTTCCCACGTAAGCATGCCCTCTGCCGGATCGAAGCCGTATATGCGATACCATTCTTCGGATATGTGCAATGCCCGTCTTTTCGCCACGTCCCAGACCCAGCTTCCTGTATGTGTGAGCTTCTGCGCTTCTGCTAAATAGGCCTCGCTCTGTCGTAGCTTCTCCTCAGCCCGCATGCGTTCCGTCACGTCCATCATGGTCCACACGAATTGCACCACATCTCTAGATGCGTTCAAAACTGGATGGCCGACGGTGTGGGTGTATTTGACGGTGCCGTCTGGGAGCAGAATACGGTGATCCACTTCGTAATCCGATTTTTCTCGGATTGCTCGATCTTTTGCCTCTGCCACTTTGGCCCGGTCCTCAGGATGCATGCGCGGCAGCCGGTCGTTCCAAGCCGACAGGCCTTGTTTAGGATCGAAGCCATAGATGCGATACCATTCCTCGGAAAGATACAAGGCGTCTCCTTCTGGTACCCGCCAAGCCCCGCTTCCCGTATGCGTGAGCCTCTGTGCTTCTGCTAAATAGGCCTCGCTCTGCCGCAACCTCTCTTCAGCGCGCTTGCGCTCCGCAATTTCAAGGCTCAGGTCCTCATTGGCCCGAGTCAGCTCTGCGGTTCGCTGTGCGACTTTCACTTCAAGCTCACCGCGGGCGCGGTTCACGCCAGCCATGAGCAGCGCAAAAATCACGAACGCAACGTCGTAAAGGGCTCGGGATGCCACCGCGACCTCAGACCAACGGTATCGGACGATCGAAGCGAGTGCCGCTGCCACTATGCCGGGCACAGTGCCGCCGTACCAAAACGTAATCGCGATCGCGGAGAGCGCGAATGCAGCAAATGGCTGAGGTAAGCGAAAATATAGAAAAATACGTGCCAGACCCATAGCGGCTGCGACCGAGACGAAAGCTAGTCCGTACCGCAACACAACAGATCCTGCCGCGTTCGTAGTCCCTTTTCCTTTGTTCGGGGATATCTCCATGAGCCTCTCTCGTATCGTCGATACGGCCTTTCCACCACCGGAAAGATACACTGCTTTGTGCAAGCAAACGGCTCAGAAGCTATTTCTTATTGGGCGGAAGATCGAGCTTTGCCGCCATTCTCACCAATTCTGCCAGTGATTCAGCCTGCATCTTCCGCATCACATGCCCCCGTTGGATCTTCACGGTAACTTCACTGGTTCCGAGCTCGGAGGCTACTTGCTTATTGAGCATTCCCGAGACCACCAGGCTCATGACCTCACGCTCGCGCGCGGTCAGCGACTCGTGGCGCTTTCGCAAATCGGCAAGCTCACTCTGCTGTTGGCGCGTTATCCGGTCGCGGTCCAAAGCCTGGTAAATCGCATCGAGGAGATCCTGATCGCGAAAAGGCTTGGTAAGGAACTCCACGGCGCCGGATTTCATGGCCCGCACCGACATCGGAATATCTCCGTGGCCGGTGATGAAGATGATCGGAATTCGGATGCCCGCATTCTCCAGTTCCCGCTGAAAGTCCAGACCGCTGACCCCAGGAAGTCGCACGTCCAGAATGAGGCAACTGGGTCCGTCCGGCCGCCTGCTGCCCAGGAATCCTTGTGGTGTGCCAAACGTTTCGGAACGCAAGCCAACCGATTTCAGCATGCCTTGTATCGAGGCACGCACCAAGTCATCGTCATCGACCACAAAAACCGTGGGAGCGTCACCGGCTTTCATTCATTCGCCTCGAACCCGACTCTGGAAATTGGCCCGATGGCACAGCCGCCGGCAAGTTCTAAGACAATCAAACCCGCTCTCGCCAATATGTCTGACCACATAGCTACCGATCAGAAAGATGATAGCGCAGTAACCTCAGTTCTGGGCCACACAGCGAGTCGCTGGAGTGCCCGTATGGTGACCTCCTAACCGGTGAACATGAATTCTCGTGCTTTCGTTTCAACCCTATTTTCTGGAACAGCAATTGCACGTTCCTTTCCAGTATCGGCTGACCGACAGGGCCGAGGCCGATCAAAGGCGACCTGAGGAGTAGTCGCGATTTGTCGGTTGTCGAAATATTGACACTGGAATCAGCCCCAGACGCCCTGAGACCGTCGAGGTTTTTTGGGTCGTGGAGTTTTCGGAATCTTTCGCTTTGGAGAGCAACATGCAGTTTTCTGGACAGCGAGCCGCGACTGATCGGTTGCCAATGACTCAAAGAAGAAAATCCCGGATCCTGTTCGTCAGTGTACAGATCGTTCTCGCAGTCAATAGTTTGGCCCAGACTGCTTCGGCGCCGGATCCGCCTCAGGTCACGGCAAAGAATCGTGTTGTGTCCCTCACCCTTGATGCAGTGAACGAGGACGGCCGAGATGCCTTCGCTTTCAACGGCAAGACGGTAGCTCCAGTCATCCGCGCCTCCCCGGGTGACGTTCTGAAAATCACTTACAATAACAAGCTTCCTTCCAAGTCTGCGGGGTCCTGTGCGGTCAATCCATGCATGGACATGACGAACCTGCATTTTCACGGACTCAGCGTCTCGCCGGATGCCCCGCAAGATGACGTCCTGACAATGCTGGCCAAGCCGGGACAGGCGCTGCACTACGAGGTTCGCATTCCGCGCGATCATCCGCCCGGCTTGTTCTGGTACCACACTCACCCGCATGGCGAGAGTCATCGCCAGGTGTTGGACGGAATGTCAGGAGCCATCGTGATCGAGGGAATGGAACGTTATGTCCCCGAAATAGAACGGCTGCGTGAGCGGGTGATCGTTGTGCGTGGCCGCTCCATCGAGCATGATCCAGATGCAGCTAGGCTCATGCGCGACGTTGCAGTCCCAGCCAAAGGATGCGGGGGAGAAAACGAGGCGGTAGAGGAAGTCTTTACCGTGAACGGCGCGCTTCGACCCGGCATCGAGATCGCGCCTGGAGAACGGCAATTTTGGCGCATCGTAAACGCTTCTGCGGATCGTTATCTGGACCTGCAACTGGATGGCGAGAGCCTCGAAATCGTGGCGCTTGACGGAATGCCGCTCGCGTACCGCGATCCCAAACGTCCGACGATGACCTCCGACCACTTGTTGGTTTCGCCTGCGGGCCGGATCGAAGCAATCGTCACCGGCCCACCACTTGGCGCACCCAGGATGCTCCGTACGCTTTGCGTGAATACCGGCCCGGCTGGAGATCCGAATCCAGGGATGGTGCTCGCGGATCTGGTACTTCCTAGCGCGAAGGCAGCCGCCAAGGAAGCACATGTGATCGACGACCGTCCGCCAGTGTACAAACCAGTTGATGTCGAGTCATTGAAGCAGACAGCACCCGACTTCGTTGTGACCTTCACCGAAGACCAGAAGGGCTTCTACATCAATGGCAAAAAATTCGCGATGGATGCGCCTCCGATGACAACCGCGCGTGTCGGTACGTATCAGCGTTGGCGCATTCTCAACCTAAGCGCCGAACTCCATCCCTTCCATATTCACCAGGTTCACTTCCTTGCTTATGCGGAAAACGGCAAGCCTCTCGCGCAGTCCGCCTGGCTGGATACCGTGAATGTTCCCGTTGCCGGCAACGTCGACGTCATCCTGGACTTCACCGACCCTATCATCAAGGGCATGTCGGTATTTCATTGCCATCTGCTGAATCACGAGGACAAGGGCATGATGGCCAAGATCCTGTTTAAGTAGCAAGCGCACCCGGCAGGCTCAATTGCGGACCACTCTTTGCTGCAATGGACAAACATCAACCACCACAATCGGCGGATCGTTGAATCCTCCCCTCCAACATAAAAAGCCTCCCCAAAGTTAAAAGAGCTGCGTGCACGACCCATGCACGCAGCTGATGTTTTCATTCCTTGAATCATGGCTTTCTCGGCTGGACACTCCGAGAAACTCGCTTGCGATGACCATCCTTACACGAGATATCGCTTCTCCCCCGGGATCTTAGCGGCCAGTTGCTTGTCAATGTTCAGGTGGGCCTTCAACATTTCGCTGGGGACGCGCCTCAGCCACTCATTTAAGGAAACATCCATGAACTGGTCGGCTGCGAACAGCTCCAGGACCACCAGGTCGGTATCCCCCGTGTTTTCGAAGTAGTGAGGTGCGTTGGAGGGAACGTACCCGACATCATTGGTGCTAAAGTCCATGGTGCGGGCATTATCGACGGGATAGAACACGGTCATGCGACCCTTGCCTGAAATCCAGTACTGCCACTCGGAAGCATTCGGGTGCCAGTGCATCTCACGCATGTGTCCCGGCTTGATGATGAGTAAGCCCGCGGCAATATGCTTGGAGACCGGAAAGTTGCGCGAGTCGACGACGCGGGCTTCGCCCGCTTCGCTGGATCTCAGCGGCTCCATCGACCTCATGCGGAAGGTGTACTGATACTTCGACGCAACCTGCTCGCCGCCGATTTCCGCTTTGTCCTGTTCGAGCGAATTGGGTAAGTTGCCGGGGAAAATGTACAGTGGCGCCCCAGGCGTTTTGTCGAAGACACTTTTATCCAGGCCTGTATTCTTTGCCAACACTTCGGGCGGGGTGTGCGCCACCCACTCCGAGAGCAGCATGGTGCCATCCTCAGAAAAGTCCCCTTGATTGAAGACCAGGAGAAACTCCGTTCCATCCGGGCCGAGCCCTTGAATGGAATGCGGGAAGCCTGCGGGAAAGATCCACAGGTCGCCCTCACTCACGTCGCCGACGAACATGGTTCCGTCAGGATTCATCACCGTGACACGGGCATTGCCATAGAGTACATAAGCCCATTCGTCGGCAGTGTGCCAGTGCAGTTCGCGATAGCTGCCTGCGGTGAGGCGCATTTGGACGCCAGCGATGTCCTTGGAAGAAGGAAGTTCGCGCTGGGTCACCTGGTGGGTCCATCCGCCCTCCTCAACCCGCTTCTTCACCAGATCGAACGAGTACCAGATGGGTCCTACATCGCCATGATCGGTGGGAGGCGGAGTGTTGGAGTTGGGGTTCAAATCCAGAAGAGGCTTGTTCTCCGGGCCGGGGTTGCTCGAGGAGTGGTCGTGCTCCGCCTTCTGCGTGCTCGTCTTCTCTTGAGCGCTGGCGAGGCCGGTAAGAGCCGCGGTTGCCAGAGCAACTGAACTCAGGCCGAGGAAGCTTCGCCGCGAAGGGTGTTCCATCATTGATCTCTCTTTCAGGTGGTCGTTCATTTGTTTGCCTTTCGTCTTTAGTGTGAACTGATCGGCCGATGCGTGAACCGCAAGGCTCGGTACTCAAAAACCTAGACGGAACTGCCCAGCGCCATGCGGATTGCCGACGAGATGCTATTCGTAGAAGCCAGCATCACAACGGCTGACGTGACTACACCGCTCCAGGAGGTAACGAAAAACTGTCCCAGTCTGCGCAAAATTGAACTTGTCTCTTTTCGCCGCTGCGTCCAACTGGGTCTTTGCGCAGGCTGAGTAATCGTCGTGCTCATCGTGTCGGTTGTTGGCGGATCAGAGACAGCCCCGATCGCATCGCTGCGCGTAGCGAAACCGAATGCGACGATAGAGGAGGCTGCGAAGGCTTCGCGCAAAGTTTTCTCGTTCGGGTAAGCGATGACGATGTTTTCGTGACCGGTTTCTGTCTGAAGCACTTCGATCACCGCGTACCATGCATCCGGAATATCAACCACCGCGTTCACGACCGCATCCTCTACTCATTCACGTCGTCTCTCCCAGCTCGAACAGCAACTGGCATGCCAAAATAAGTCCGCCAAGCGGGATGGCTAGGCGGCCGAAACGGGGCAGGAGTATCGATTAACTAACTCGGTCTGAGAGCCCTCTGTGATCGTGTGTGGAATCCGGCTGACAGCTCCTGCTCCCATACTGTGCGCCAGTCCGTCCGACACTTACCCTGGCACTTAAACTCTGTACCTCGGCCTCCCATTGGTCCACCGCATTCAGGGCACACACAATTCAAAATGCCGGACATCAGATCTGCGTTTAGCTTGGCTGCGTTGTCCCGTGAAAACTGCATAGTCCCCTCCAGATGATTGGGGACGATCAGGACGATCAACCGTCCCCTTCAAAGGTCGAATTGCAAAGTGCAGAATGCATTTCTCGCTCCACAATGCAAAAGAGTGTGCGAAGTAGATTTCAAGAATCGGAAGTGATTTGTGCGAAGAACGCAACAAAGTTGTGGGCCAGCGCATCACAAACCCATGGCAAATCGCCAAGAGCACCGCCCGCCTTCGCAGTCCCGCCTCCCTAAAATCGCCAACACCACTGCGAAGGCGGCGGCTTGCTCCTTGAGCCCCCGTTAGCCGGCGCAAGGCTGTTCGGGTTGCGCCGCCCTCCAAAAGGTGGCGAGCAGGATCCAATTTCCCGCTCAGGAGTCCGGTGTGCCTCGTCGACTCTGGAACCTGTCGAAATACGGACATTCTGTCGGCCACGGGACAACAATCTGACCTTCTTCGGGCGATCCCGAGGTAGCGAAA
>Ga0208691_1000059_pt1 | contig 29615 bp, 22 predicted proteins | sample June2015DPH_20_1_FD_184719 | JGI IMG/M metagenome (GOLD analysis project Ga0208691, IMG submission 184719) | Peatland microbial communities from SPRUCE experiment site at the Marcell Experimental Forest, Minnesota, USA - June2015DPH_20_10... | ecosystem: Environmental > Terrestrial > Soil >... | reverse complement strand
GCGCGTAGAAGAAATCTATTCTGCTTTCATCGGTCGTAAACAGAATTATTTCGACGTTGCATACCAAAAGAAGAAGCTGGTGATGAGTCGCCTTCTCGGCGTAGAAATGCGAACTCTCGGCCGGCAGCTGGCGGAACTCGCCGCGCAAGATCGCTACGCGCGCGAGCTTCCACGTGGTCAATTGATTGACGCCTTGATCGAAGTCACCGCCTGCCTCGACGTATATCGCACCTATGTTCGAAATGTCGATGTCCCGTCGCAAGCCGCCGAATTCATTGAGCAGGCTGTAAAGCAAGCGCGCAGCCGGGCAACACATTTGAGCTTCGCTTGTCTGGATTTCGTTCGCGACGTTCTTTTACTCCCCAATCTTCCGCATGTGCTTCCCGATCAGCGCGAAGCCCGGCTGGCATTCGTCATGCGATGGCAGCAGTTCACCGGCCCCATCGTGGCCAAGGGGCTCGAGGACACGGCGCTCTATGTCTATCACCCGTTGTTGTCGCTGAACGAAGTAGGAGGAAATCCGTGTCCATCGGGCGAAGACTCGCGGGAGGAGTTTTACAAATTCCTTCAGAATAGGCTCCAGAATTGGCCCGGAAGCCAGGACGCCAGCACCACACATGATACCAAGCGAAGCGAGGACGTTCGCGCTCGCCTCAACGTGCTTTCTGAAATTCCTGACGAATGGAAACAGCATCTCGAGCTTTGGGCGAAACAGAACGCACAACATAAGGAGAAGGTCGACGGGCAACCCGCTCCCGATCCTAACGAAGAGTACTTTCTGTATCAGACTCTCTTGGGTGTGTGGCCGCTCGATCGCGAAGCCTGCAAAAGTCTGCTGGAGAGATTGCAAGCTCATTTAGTCAAGGCCACACGCGAAGCCATGGTCCACACCCGCTGGACTCGGCCTAATCAGCGCCATGAAGAAGCACTACAAAAATTTGTTGCCTTCATTCTCTCGAACGAGAGCGCAAAGGATTTCCGGCACGACTTCCGTCAGTTGCAGAAAAAGATTGCATACTTCGGCATGGTCAATGGACTTTCTCAGACTCTGCTGAAGATCGCCTCGCCTGGCGTCGCCGACTTCTATCAGGGCTCGGAGCTGTGGGACTTGCGGCTTGTCGATCCCGACAATCGCGGCCCGGTCAACTTTGGAACTCGGGAGGCCATGCTCGAGAGGATTGCGAATTTGAATTCCGCTACACAGTTGCAAGATCTTCTCGAGCACTGGCACGATGGCCGAATCAAACTCTACCTCATTCGACAAGCGCTTCGATTCCGCCGCGAACACTGTGATTTGTTTCAAGAAGGCGAATTCATTCCATTGGAATCCACAGGCCGCTATTCCCGCAACCTCATCGCTTTTCTTCGGAGACAAGGATCTGCGCAAGCGCTTATCGTCGTTCCAAGATGGCTCTCTCAGCTGAACGACAATCGCGGCCTCGGCTCCTTCGATTGGGCAGACACCAGGCTTGCGATCCCATCAGACGCGCCCGCTCAATGGAACAGTGTGCTTGCCCAGAGCAAAATCGCAACAGCCCGACAAGATGGCGGATCTTCTGTCACAGCCAACGATCTGTTCCGCGAGTTTCCGGTCGCTCTGTTCCATGGATGAGCAAGTCATGGCCCTTCGATATCAAGCGCCACACCTGGCCCGTCATTGCCCAAAGCTATACATCTATGGTCGCCGTCCGACAGCCAGCCGTTGAAGAATCGATAACTCTGAGATAATTGCCAGTGAAACTTACTTCGGTTCATGCGCACACAAGTCGGAATTGTCGGAGCCGGTCCCGCAGGCCTCGTGCTTTCTCACCTTTTGCACCGAGAAGGGATCGAGTCTGTAATTCTGGAATCCCGCACGCGCGAATATGTGCAGGAGAGAGTGCGCGCCGGCGTTCTCGAACAGAACACCGTCGATCTGCTGACTGAAATCGGCGTCGGCAAACGTATGCTCCGCGAGGGTCTCGTGCACCATGGCATAGAACTACGCTTTCAGGGCCGCGGCCATCGCATCGACTTCCAGGAGCTTACGGGCCGCGCGATCACCATCTACTCTCAGGGAGAAGTCGTCAAAGATCTGATCGACGCTCGCCTGGCAGCAGCGCAGCCGATCATTTTTGAAGCCGCCGCCGTCTCCCTCCACAATTTCGATGGCGCTCAGCCTTCGATTCGATTTCGCAGGAACGGCAAGCCCGAGGAACTGTTCTGCGATTTCATCGCCGGCTGCGATGGCTTCCATGGCGTGAGCCGTCCCAGCATTCCGGACGGAATTCTTACGTCCTTTGAGCGTGCCTATCCCTTTGCCTGGCTCGGAATTCTCGCCGAAGCTCCGCCATCATCGGACGAACTGGTTTACGCTCATCACGAGCGCGGTTTTGCATTGCTAAGCATGAGAACGCCACAACTCAGCCGCCTCTACATTCAGTGTGCTCCGGACGAAGATATCGAGAACTGGCCGGACGACCGCATCTGGCGTGAACTCCACATTCGTCTCACCCTCACAGACTGGAAGCTTACCGAGGGACCGATCCTGCAAAAAGGCGTCGCGGGAATGAGAAGTTTTGTGATCGAGCCGATGCAATATGGCAAGTTGTTCCTCGCAGGCGACGCCGCCCATATCGTCCCGCCCACGGGAGCAAAAGGTCTCAATCTCGCGGTTGCAGACGTACGGTTTTTAGCGCGCGCAATCCACAGCTTCTACCGCTCGGGAAGCCACGACTTACTCGACCACTATTCCGAAACCTGCCTTCGCCGCGTATGGAAAGTTCAGCGCTTCTCCTGGTGGATGACTTCCATGCTGCATCGGTTCGACACAGATAATTCCTTCGATCAACGGCGCCAGCTCGGAGAACTCGATTATGTAACCAGTTCGCGCGCCGCTGCACAGAGCCTGGCGGAGAACTACGTCGGACTGCCAATGGAGTGAAGCCACTACATTCGATGATCGACTGTACCTACTAAGTTCCACCTGAGTTTCACTAAACGTCCTTTTCTGTCATAATTTTTCCGCGTTCCAACATCCGGGAAAAAGCCCATGCTCCCCATCAACTGGAATACGGCCATCCAATACGCTGCATTGGTCAAGATCGCCGAATCCGTCGCTCCCTCTGGCAGCTATAGCCAGGACAACATCAATCAGATCAAAGCTACTGGCTATACCTTTCTGCAAACGATCTACGGCGACGATCTGGCCACCGATATGGATCCTCACATCGGCGACATCGTCACCTTCGGCTTCCTCGCCGTCTCTACCGCCAAGGAACTCGTCGCGGTAATCCGCGGCACCGACACAATACTGGAGTGGTTGCACGACGCGTCCTATCTGATGGTGCCAACTGCGATTTCCGGATCGCACGGTTTTACCGAGGATGGCTTCACCGCGGTCTATCGCTCGTTGAGAATCGGTCAGGCCAACGGGACTCCGGCCGCGAAGGATTCCATCAAAGGCTATCTCGACAATGGTGCAGCGGCCACCATAACCGTGACCGGCCACAGTCTCGGGGGTGCTCTGGCAACATTCCTCACGCTCGATGTAGCGCTGAATACCTCCTGCCGCACGCCAGTTTCCTACACCTACGCCAGCCCTCGCACCGGCGATCACCTCTTCGCTGGTTCATACAATGCAGCAATTGCTACGAGCTATAGGGTGGCAAACCGCCAGGACCTCGTGCCCAAATTACCGCCTATTTTGCCTCTGCCCTACGAACACGTGAACACACAATACGAGCTCAATCCCCCGCCCAACCAAATCCAGTCGACAATCCCGTGCATGCATCACTTGACTACTTATCTGTGGCTGATGAGCCAGTTGACAGGAACCAGCGGATATCCGCTGGACTCCGATTGCACCTCAACGGGAGCCGTGGAGCACATTTAGACGGGAAGAGCGGAAGAACCGGAGTGCGAAAACGGATTGAATCACCCTGGTGTCCGTTTTTTGAACGACACGAGAAAATTTCTCGGCCGGACACCAGACTAAGACAGAGCGCGGGACTAAGACAGAATGTTGGACTTAAGAGAAAGCAGAAGACCAAAACAAGGTACGAGACTAAGACAGAACGCTTTACAACTTTCTTTCAGTGCCTGCTCGGCGCAGTAACTGCCGAGCCATGACCAGACCTAGCGCTGCCCAAGATAAGTTAATAACCCGACTAAGGGAGCGCCGTCTGCTTCTCCCCGGTTACTCCTTCGGTTCCTCCGCGTAAATCCTTCTTTGAGTCGAGCCGATCCAGAGTATATTCGTCGCCGAGGTTCTGCTTTTCTCGACAAAAACTTACTTTTAAACTCGTCGATTTATTAACTCAATCCTGCGGCGGGCAAGGCTGCCCAATTTTCGGCGCCCGCGCTAGTATGAAAGTTTTCTTGACAGTGTTCAATCCACTGTGATAAACCGCCGAGTCGTGCACTGGTCCGCTCTTCATACCGGATCAGAGTTTCATTTTTGTAAATTCGGAACCGTCGGTCATATCAGAATCAACAAGCCAGGCGCCGATCCGCCTGCCTGAGGCCCTTTGCAAATCATCTCGGAGAAGAAACCATGCGCTCGCTGACCAAGCTTCTCGTGCTGCTGGCCGTCTTGATCCTGCCAGCGTCGCTCATCCTTGCCCAAAGCACGGAACCCGCCTCTAGCGCGGGCGCATCGGCCACCAAGGCCGAGGTGGAGCAGTTGCGGGGCGAACTCGCCGCCCAACGCCAGACCATCCGGGAGCTCAAGGCTCTAGTCGAAAAACTGGCAACGGACAGGACGCAAGCCTCCGCCAACAGCGCGGCCCAAATTCGGCCCGTCTCCGGCGTCGCTTTGTCGGAAGCCGATGCTCTGCCGGTAGATAATCGCTCCGAAGGCGTGCCCCATCTGACGAACGCAGTACTCACGGAAGCTGAGCCGCTTCCCGCTCCCATCGATCAGGCTCCAGTCGCCAATGCTCCCAAGAAAGAGCCCCCGCTGACTTCCGGCTGGAACGGCGAACACTTCTTCATCCGCAGCGCGGACGGACAATTCACAATCAGCCCTTACGGTTACGTGAACACCGACTACCGCGCCTACTCAGGCGACGGATCCCCGGCTAACACGTTCCTCCTGCGTCAGGCACGTTTCGGATTTCAAGGTAGTTATGGTTCCCACTTCGATTTTGCTCTCCTCACCGATGCCTCTGCCACCACCGGCTCGATCGTGCGCGACGTTTACCTCAATGCCAGGGTGCGGCCTGAAATCCAATTCCAAGCTGGCCAATTCAAGGCTCCATTTGGGCAGGAAACAGGAATCGGCGACACGAGCTTGGATTTTGCCGAGCGCGGTTTTCAGTCAATGCTGTATCCGTCGGCAGCCACGGCATATCGCAGCCCAGGTGCCGCGTTTCACGGCGACATCGACGGTGGCGTGGTTCAATACTGGGTAGGAGCATTCAACGGCAAGGGATACGCACTGGCCAACACCACCAGTGAGCCGGAAGTGGTTGGGCGGCTGCGCTTTTATCCCTGGCGCAAGAGCAAGAACGACTGGATCAAGCAATTCGCCTTCGGCGGATCCATCGACCACGCGCGCGCCCGCGGTCTTTCGGGGGATCAGAGCTTCAATGCCACCTTGCCGGATGCCGCTTACACGTTCTTCCCGCAGTTCGCTATTAACGGGCCCATCGAGCGCTACAACGGTGAGTTCACTTACCTCAAGAATAGTTTCTCTCTGCGCGGCGAATACGATCAGCTTAATCAGTTCCGCCAGAACGTCGGCTCGTTGCAGACAGGTGGGCTCGGCTTCCTGAGTCTTCCGGGAATCATTGCCAAGGCGTGGGACGTTAGCACGACTTACCTGCTCACCGGAGAAAAGCGGCCGGAAAACGGCACTCCGCGGGTAAAGCATCCACTGTTCGGCCCCGACACACCCGGAGGCCAGGGACGCGGTTTGGGAGCCTGGGAACTCGCTTTCCGATTCACGGGAATTCAGGCCAACGAGCCCGGAGCCAATTTCTTGAACTACTACACGCCCGGGTTTGTAGCGCCCTTTAACCACCATACCGACGAGTTCACGGTTGGCTTGAACTGGTATCCGAATTATTGGGTCAAGTACGTGCTCAATGTAGGCATTGATCAGTTAAAGGACCCGAGCACAATAGGCGCGCCGCCGCAGAACTATTACGTTATCACGCAGCGGTTGCAGTTCAGGTTCTAGAAGAGTCCGTCCGGATGCGAGTTGCGGATGAAACGTTAACGAGTTTGGTAGATGCGGGGGCTGGCCGCAGGCCGACCCTGAAGGGAAATCGCAGGAGGGAATTGGAATGAGATCGAGGATTGTTCTTACGGTTCTTCTCGCTGGACTATATGTGATCCTGAGCGGCTGCGGCAGCGTGGCGAATTGTCCCACTTGCGGCACCACGACTAATGGCGCTTACGCGGTCATCGACGTGGTCCCTGTACCGGAGCACAACAATACCGGCGAGCCCGGCGGTCCCTTCAACTCGTTCGACATTAGCTGGATCGCGAGTCCTCCCTCCGGCGGGGCATCTGGAACAGACAATCTCGACTACGTCTCCGATCGCATCGGCATCGCGGTCCAGGTTATCGACACAAACACCAACATCGCGGCATATTCCATTGCCGGCCAGAACGGCATCTCTGCCGGCGGCGACAACGCTAGTCCCTGCGTTTCCGTCACTCCTCTCGCCGGCAACCCCACTGTCATCTTGCCAATTCCGCCCATCGTCTCGGTCCTCGGTAACTGGACAAGGTTCGGCTGTAGAACGCAAAGTCCCACAAACCTGCCCGCTGGTCTTCCCACTTACTCCTTCCATATTCCGGGCTTCGGCCCCAGCGGCAACTTCGGAGGATTTGTGGGAGCACAGTGCTGCGCAGCCCGCGCGAACCAGATAAACCCCTTGTCTGGGCCAAACGGAATCGTTGTAACCAATGACGGCAATACTCTTTTCGTCGGCGACGGCAGCAGTTCGATGGTAGTCGTTGATCTCGCCTCAATGAATCTCTCAACGGGCGCTCAGCCCAATGTAATCGCCGTCATCCCCACGGGCTTATCTCCCGACTACGACGGGCAGTTGGGCAACTCCGCTCCGTGGCCTGGGGCTCCCGCAGGCACTCTGGGAAATACGACCGGCATCGCCGGCTGCGCAGCATCCGCGAACGGACGGGCCTTCTCTGATCCAACCTGTGGCGACCTCCGCGGGGACGAAATTGCCTACGACCCCAAAGATCAGATCATCGCCATAATCGACGGCGATCCGGGCCTACCCTACATCACGTTCATCGATGTTTCAGGTTTGGTTACCCGGCCCGTTACAAACAACTGCCTGCCGGTGGTGCCGACTGTGCCGTACGGTCCTCCACTCGGCAACCCGCTGGGTCCGATCAATCCTTCAACCTGTATCCTTGGCCAGATCTACTACGATGGCGCGCCGCAAAACGATACGGGCGTTCCAGTTGATGACATGGGCTTGAACGCTGCCAATGGTTTCGGCTGTCCCGATCCGTCCAACCCGCAAGTGAACTCCGGCGTCTCCGGAGCTCCGCCATACATCACTGGCACCAATTCCATCCCTTGCCATCACGGGCCAATCATCGACAACGCCACGGGAATTTATGATCCGAATTGCAACCCAACCCTCCCGGGTGCAAAATGCATTGGCGCGATTGGCCCTGCCGGTCTCGGCGCTCCGGGCTTCAACCCCAACACTGGGCATTTTCTACTGCCCAACTCCAATTCCACGAGCGTTCTCAGCGTAGGCTCCATCGATGAAATTGATCCCAGGCCTGGCAACCCCAATGGACCGGTAGTCATAAACAGCGTGCCATTACTGGATTGCATGCCCACCAGTATCGTTCAAGGCCCGGGAGATAATTTCCTGGTAGGTTGCGCAGATCACGACGGCGAAGCCTTCCCGGCCAACGAAATTATCATCAACGGAACCACACTCGCGACCGTCGCCGTTATCAACAACGTCGGCGGTGTGGACGAAGTCTGGTACAACCCGGGCGACAACAAATACTACCTTGCCGCTCGCGATATGCTTCCCGGTCCAGTTATGGGCGTCATCGATGCCGGAACCAACTTGTGGCTGACCAACCTTCCGGTCAACACCAATGCGCACAGCATCGCGGTCGACCCGAAGACGAACCACGTATTTATGCCCCAGCAAGCGGGCGCAATCTGTGGAAGCAACGCCAGTGCTGGCTGTGTCGACGTCATCGCGGAGCAGTGATGATTCACAATCTTTCTGGTGCTATATTGGGCTTGGACGCGGAATGGAAGCAAAGTTTCGCGTCCTGAATTGTGAGCGACTTATGGAGATTTCTTCTAGGCTGTCTCAGCGAGGCTGTGTGCTCGCGTTGCCTCTTGTGCTTTTGTTGGCGTCACTGGCAAGCGCCAGCGAACCGACCGTCTCGAAGCCTACGGACGTTCCCGCCATCGTGATCGCCCATTTGCGTTTGCCGCAAGCGACAGCTAGTGAGATGTTGCTACAGAAGGAAAACGGCAAGCAGTATCTTTACGTTCAGCAGGCCGCGAAGCAAGGCTTCATGATTGTCGATGTGAGCAAGCCGGAGCAGCCGAACCTTTTGAAGCGCACGGCTGAACAAAATCAGGCGACCGCCGGCCATCTGCAGATCGTTAGCCCCGACGTGGCGATCGCCGAGGCCCCGGAAAAGACACCGACCACTCTGTCCAGCAGCAGTCATCCCACAGAGACGGTTCGGGTGCTCGATTTAAGCGATCCCGGCAATCCTAAGACCCTCGAGACCTTCAATAATGTCACCGGCCTGCTTCCCGACGGCCGCCACGGTTTGATCTACCTAACGAACAACGACGGCCTGTGGATTCTTCGCTATAACCGCCCAGCGCTGTTGGAGCCAGAAAAGAAGAAACCGCTGTGCGACTCCAACGCCGAAATTATGGCTATGCCGCCGGACTGCGACTAAGGCCCGAACTGAAGCTGCCCGGCTATCAAAATCCTACTGCGTTGAAACCTCGTGGGCCGAGCACTCCTTGTCGATCGTTCTGATTGAGGTGACGGTTAACGTCACAGGAGATCCAGATCTTCTCGAGGCGTCGGAACTCGTAGCCATCGTCGGCGACTCGCTCCCGGTCACTTCCACGTGCTGGCCCAGGTAGTGACTGAGCTTTATCTTGTGGCTGCCTTGGAGTTCATACGTCACGGCAGGATCCTGCTTGATAAGGACGAAGTCGCCGCTGGCTCGGCTCACGCAGCCTTGAACTGTCACCTGCCCTTTGGAACCCTTCTGGTTTCCCGCGGAATTACTGTCCTGTGCCAGGAGAACGCTGCCAGTAAGCAGCAAGGTACACAATAAGATTTTCATCGTCGTTTCCCTTTCGAGAGAATGAGATTGCATAAAGGTTGCCACGGTTGCAATAAATCTGAGGAGCCAGTTACTTGACGTGCGTCTCCTGGTAGTGGAGCACCTTCCACTGGCCAGTCTGCTTCACCCACAATTCGGTGATGTACACCCTTGAAAATCGCACCACCGACTTAGGTGGAAACTGCATCGTGACCTCGTAGATGGCGAACGCCGCATCAGTTCCCAGCGGGATCAGCTTGTACCCCCATAGCGTATAGCTAACCACGTTGGTGTTAGAGAGTTCACCGATAGCTTGTAATTTGCTTCGCTCGCCTTGACCGTCCACTTCCACTCCCTCATAGTCGTCCGCCAGCAACTCGCCGTAAGCCTTCTTGTCCTTATTCTTGATGGCTTCCCACTCGGCCTTGATCTTCGCTTCGAACATGTCTTTCAAGGCTGAATTGGGCAAGGCCGAATCGGCGGATTGCGCAGCGTCGGCAGCTTTGGCCGTAGAAGCCGATTGCTGGGGCCACGCCAGAGTCGTCCAAAAAACGCACAATAGGATCAGGCAACCTCGCATCCTTAATTCCTTCCAGATTCCTTCTGGGCAGGCTGCGTGGACCGTCCGCGATGCGACCGCACGCAACCAAAACGATAGTAGCGTAGCATGGCACGCATCTGGACGATGGCCTGAAATTGTTTATCATCCAAAGAACCGGCATGACAGAAGAACTCCCAAAAAGCCCTCCAATGTCTCCGCAAGAAATTCAAGTCCTGGCGCAAGAGCTTCTCACAGCCTATGAAACCGGCCAAACGATTCCGACCCTTCCCTCCGCACGCCCAGATTTTGATCTCAACGCCGCTTACGAAGTCGAATCGACTCTCCAAGGCTTCCGCGAAGCCAGTGGCCATCGTCGCGCTGGCCGCAAAGTCGGTTACGCAAACAAAGCCATGTGGCGGGTGTTCAAACTGGAAACCCTCGTCTGGGCACACATGTACGACGACACGGTGCATTACAGCAGTAATAGTCATGCGAGCATAATGATCGCCCATCCGCGCTCGCTGAAGATCGAACCCGAAATCGTCTTCTGTTTGAAGCATCCCATCACCGCCTCAGGCCTCGATGACGGTGCCGCGTTAGCCAGCGTGGAGTGGCTCGCCTTAGGCTTTGAAATCATCGACTGTCCCTATCCCCAATGGAAGTTCCAACCCAGCGATTTCGTTGCCTCCTTCGGACTGCACGCCGCGCTAGTGGTCGGTGCAAAAATGCAAGTGACATCTGACTTAATCCCAAAACTCGTCGAAGAACTCCCGCGCTTTACCCTGCGCATGTCGAAAAATGGCGAGTTCGTGGAAGAAGGTGCCGGCAGGAATTCCCTGCGCAGTCCTGCACTGTGCCTGGCAGAATTAGGCGCAGCCATCGCTCGCCGATTCCCAGGCGAGCTGCTGAGCGCGGGAGAACTTATCAGCTCTGGCACCCTCACCGCCGGCCACGAAACTACCAGGGCGACCAGTGGACTGCAGAAGTGAACGGCATCGCTCTTCCACCTTTAACTCTCCGACTGACGTAGACAATCGTGGAAGATGGCCTCGCGCAAAGTCGACTGTGGAAGAGCGGCGCTTTAGCGCCTGCGTAAGGCATCTACAATAACGCGGGACTTTTAGCCCGTAGCACCCGCCATTGATCGAACTATGACCCTGCACCTTAGCCAAGCCGTCCTCCTATTTCTCGCCGCCGCTATCGCCGGGACACTCAACGCCATCGCCGGTGGCGGCAGCTTCATTTCCTTTCCCGTGCTTTTATTCACGAAAGTCCCCCCAGTCCAGGCCAATATCACAAACACGGTCGCTCTATGGCCGGGCCTGGCCGCCAGCACCGTCGCATATCTCAAACGCTTAAACGCTCCCGCGCGTGTACTGACCCCGTTACTGATCACAAGCGTCGCCGGAGGCTGGGCGGGCGCACTCCTACTAATAAAGACGCCGCAGCGCACCTTCCTTCACCTCATCCCCTGGCTGCTGCTAGGCGGAACTGCGCTATTCGCGTTCGGCAATCAGATTCGCGCCATCGCCGGCAAATCCGCTGTCATCGACGATCTTCATGGCATCTCCTGGAACGCGATCACCATCATCTCCTTTCTGAATCTCCTCGTCGCAATCTACGGAGGATACTTCGGGGCTGGCATCGGCTTCATGACTCTCGGCATGCTGGCCGCTCTGGGCATGCGCGACATCAACGCCATGGGCGCCATTCGCACTCTCCTGGCCGTAGCCATCAACGCCGCGGCAGTCGTGACTTTCATCTGGGCACGCGAAGTCCTCTGGCCGCAATGCATAATAATGATCGTCGGCGCTCTCACCGGCGGGTGGTTCGGCGCACACTACGCGCAAAAAGCCGACCCCCAAAAAATGCGCTATTTAATAATCGGGGTCGGCATCGTGATGACCGCCTATTTCTTCATCACCACACGCTAAAATTTACTGCCGAAGGCGATGTGACCCGCCTCACATTCTTGGTCTCATTCGAGCGCTAGAATGACTCTTCGAGAATCAGTTAAACTGAGGACGATTCTAGTTAGGCGTCCAGGATGACTTTCGGTCGCTACTCATTCCGCGACTGATTTCGCCGAAAAGAGTGTTTGTCCAAGCAACCCCCTTCGCGTATTGAGGGGCAGAACTAATAATCACTTCGGAAAGAGGAATCCATGAGCACTTCCACACTTGTCGAGAATCACGCCGAGCAAGCCGCTCCCAGCGCTGTGAAATATGTTTATGTTTTCGGCAGCGGAAAAGCCGAAGGCAACGGCAAGATGAAAGACGATCTAGGCGGCAAAGGCGCAGGCCTCGCCGAGATGACCAACGCCGGTCTGCCTGTCCCTCCCGGTTTCACCATTCAGACGGAAGCCTGCCGCGAGTACATGCGCACCGGAACAACCTCGAAATCCGTGAACAAACAGATGGACGAAGCGCTCGCCAAGTTGGAAGCGCTGCAGGGCCAGACGCTGGGTGCAGGCGAGAATCCGCTGTTGGTCAGCGTTCGCTCCGGCGCAAAGTTCTCCATGCCAGGCATGATGGATACGATCCTCAACCTCGGCCTGAACGACAAAAGCGTGGAAGCCCTCGCCAAACGTAGCCACAATCCCCGATTCGCCGCCGATTCCTACCGCCGGCTGATACAAATGTTCGGCAACGTCGTCCTCGACATCGAAAAATCCGCATTCGACGAAGTATTCGATGCCAAGAAGAAACAGAAAAAAGCCAAGCTCGATACCGATCTCGACGCCAAAGCTCTGCAGGAAGTAATCGCCGAATATAAGAAGGTCGTGAAAAAGCACGCCAAGCGCGACTTCCCGCAAGACCCGCACGAACAACTCACGATGGCGCGGGACGCCGTCTTCCGCTCCTGGCAAAATGACCGCGCCAAGCACTACCGCCGGATCAACAACATCGACGACATGCTCGGAACCGCGGTCAACGTGCAGGCGATGGTCTACGGCAACCTCGGCGATACCAGCGGCACCGGCGTAGGCTTCACGCGCAATCCCGCCACCGGCGCAAATGAATTCTATGGCGAGTTCCTAATGAATGCGCAAGGCGAAGACGTAGTCTCTGGTGTCCGCACACCAGTTCCAATCCTCGAATTGCAGAAGATCATGCCTGACGTCTACGACCAACTCCGCACCATCACCACGCGCCTGGAAAAACACTACAAAGACCTGCAGGATTTCGAATTCACCATTCAGGACGGCAAGCTCTACATGCTGCAGACTCGCAACGGCAAGCGCACCGGCCGCGCGGCCGTTCGCGTTGCCATCGACATGGTGCAGGAAGGTTTAATCACCGAAAACGAAGCCATCTTCCGCGTCGATCCCAATCAACTCTACGATTTCCTCGTTCCCACGCTCGACGAAAAGAGCACCAAAGTTGAAGTTCTCGCCACCGGATTGCCGGCCTCTCCCGGCGCAGCTGTTGGCCAAATCGTTTTCACCGCCGATGAGGCCGTGGCGAAGGCGGGGCATGGCGACAAGAAGAATCCCGTGATCCTGGTCCGCGCCGAGACTACTCCCGAGGACATCCACGGCATGGAAGTCGCCGTCGGCATTCTTACGTCGCGCGGCGGCATGACCAGCCACGCTGCCGTCGTCACGCGCGGCATGGGCAAATGCTGCGTCGCCGGCGCGGGCGACATTGCAGTGAATGAGCGCGCAAAAGAGATGCGTGTCAAAGGCCAGGTGTTTCACGAAGGCGACTGGATCTCGTTGGATGGAACGACCGGCCGCGTGATCAAAGGCAAACTCAATACACTTCCCGCCTCAGCGGAAAACGCGGAGTTGAAAAAGATCATGGGCTGGGCCGAACCCTTCCGTAAAATCGGCGTCCGCGCCAATGCCGATATTCCACGCGACGCCATTCAAGCGAAGGCCTTCGGCGCCGAAGGCATCGGCCTCTGTCGTACTGAACACATGTTCTTCGCGCCGGACCGCATCCCGCACATGCGGGCCATGATCCTGGCCGATAACGAGAACGACCGCCGCAAGGCCTTGAACAAATTGCTGCCCTATCAGCGGAAGGACTTCGAAGGTTTGCTCAAAGTAATGGATGGCCTCCCGGTAACCATCCGCCTTCTCGATCCGCCATTGCATGAGTTCCTGCCCAAGCGCGAAAAGCTGATGGTCGATATCGCCACTCTTCCCAACGCAGATGCCAAGCAGAAAAAAGCTTTCGTGGAGGAATACCGCGAGTACGGCGCAAAGGGAGCGGGCGATCTCAAGAAACTTCTAAACGCTCTGCTCGCTCGTGTCGAGGATTTGCATGAGTTCAACCCCATGCTCGGACATCGCGGCTGCCGTCTCGGAATTACGTATCCCGAGATCACCGAGATGCAAGCCCGCGCTATTTTCGAAGCTGCCGTCGCGGTCGAGAAAGCCGGTATCAAAACCCACGCGGAAGTCATGATTCCGCTCATCAGCACAGTAAAAGAAATGTCGAACCAGACCGCGATTGTGCGACGCGTCGCCGAAGAGGTGTTCAAAGACAAGGGAAAAGAAGTCCACTACCTGGTCGGCACGATGATCGAACTTCCCCGCGCCTGCCTGGTAGCCGATGAAATCGCGAAGGAAGCCGAGTTCTTCTCCTTCGGCACCAACGACCTAACGCAGACGACGTTCGGCTTCTCGCGCGACGACGTAAACAAGATTCTGCCCACGTATTTAGGCGAAGGAATCCTGAAACAGGATCCCTTCGCGGTAATCGACCGCGACGGCGTAGGCGAACTGGTTCGCATCGGCATAGAGCGCGGCCGCAAAACGCGTCCAAACCTCGAAGTTGGCATCTGTGGCGAGCACGGCGGCGACCCATCCTCCGTCGAGTTCTGCCACAAAGTAGGAATGGACTACGTAGCCTGCTCCCCATTCCGCGTGCTGACCGCTCGCCTTGCCGCAGCGCAAGCGGGAGCGAGCGACAAGCTGAAGGTCGAAGCCGGAAGAACGAAGTAACTTTCGTCGTTGGGACGACGCCGACGCCAAAGTCGGCGTCATCCTGAGCGGAGCCGTTTTTCAGGCGGAGTGAGGGAGATCACTCTAAGGACGAACTCCGCGCGGGATCCCGTAAGAAGGCTTCCGCGCCAACATCCCACCCTCAATCTGCATCCCTACCCCGGTGCTAGAATCTGATCAGAAGGTATGTGTATGAGTGAAGCGACCGTTGCGCAGTACATGAACTATGCGCCACCAAACCTGACCCCCGAAAAAGACCTCCCCAAAGGATTCATCGACTTTCTCCTCCCGCTGCACAAACAATTCACTCCGCGACAGCAGAAACTCGTCGCCAAACGAGCGCAGGTCCTGGAAGCATCGCATCGCGGCCAGCCACCAAACTATCTGCCCGCCTCCGAAGCCACCACGACCAACTGGCAAATCGAGATTCCTGACTGGTGCGCCGACCAGCGCAACCAAATGACCGGCCCAGCCGACGATGCCGAACTCACCGTCAAACTATTGAACTCCGGTTCCCCTGCAGTAATGCTCGACATCGAGGATTCCACCGCGAACCTATGGCCAAACACCATGCTGGCGATTAATAACACCATCGCCGCCTACAAGTACGAACTCGGTTACGACGATAAAAAACGGAATAAGCGAGTAACAGTGCAGCGCTCGAACACCGTAACCTGGGTGCGGCCGCGCGGCCTCCACCTCAGCCAGGGCGGAGTGATCAAAAACGAAATCATGTCCGCCTCGCTCTTCGATCTAGCCCTGCTGTGGTACCAGATCGATCCCGCCCGGCTGCCGCATAACTTTTCCGTATACATCCCAAAAAGTGAATCCGCCGAAGAAGCTTTCTGGTGGCGCGATCTATTCCAGACGTTGGCCAAATACAAAGGCCTTGCCCCGAACTACATCAAGTGCATGGCCCTCGTAGAAGCTCATCCGCTCGCCTATCAGATGGAAGAATTTCTCTTCAACCTTCGCGACCACTGCTTGGGCCTGAATTTAGGCCGCTGGGATTACATGGCCTCGCTAATCGACTTCATGCTGAAAGATCCCAACTGGATTCTCCCCGACCGCAACACCATCCCGCACGACGTGGCGTTCTTCCAAAATTTCCGCACGCTAATGCCGGAGATCTGCCACAAGCACGGAGCCCTCGCCATCGGCGGCATGACCGCGCTCTTTCCCAGTCGCACCGATGCCGCTCTAAACGAGCGCGCGATGAAAGCCCTAAAAGAAGATAAGCAAAACGAAGCCCGCTGCCTGATGGACGGAGCCTGGACCGGTCACCCCGATCAAAACGAAATCGCCGTAGCGCAGTTTCCGTACCCCAATCAAATCGCCAAACGCCCCACCCTGCCGAACTCGCATCCCGATCTTCGTCCGGTCCCGAAAGGGGTTGGCCAAATTACAATGGTGGGAACTCGCGCTGCCGTTCGCACGGTCATTCGCTATCGCAATGGAGTTCTGAACGGCCGAGGCGCAAGCCTGCTCGATGGCTTTATGGAGGACCTGGCTACCGATCGCATCTATCGCCTGATGATAGCGCAGCGTACGCGCCACAAAGTGAAAGTCGCGGGCGACGATGGCAAGCAGATTGAGCACAGCCCAGCTCTGATTACGGGCGTGTTCGATGAAGAGCTGGCGAAAATTCAAAAAGACCCTCCGTCCGACATCGACGAAAAATCGGCGAAAACGCTACCGGAAGCACGTCGCACAGCCGAAGAAATGATTGTCCTGGGCCACCATTCGCCCGTGTAGAAATTAACGATTCACCTGGTAACCTCTGTGCCGCCTGTGGTTAAAGGGTTTGCGTTCATTAGCAACATTAATAGAATCTATAACAAAATTAACTTGACTAAAGTAGCGATTCCGGTGTCCACTGCCAGTCTGCGCCGACGCCGGATCCGGTAATCAGATTTTATATAGGAATAAATTATGAGCGCCACTCGACTAGAAACCGCCGCCACTGAAGCTTTCGCCCCCTTGCAACCGCCCACGCGCTATCTCTTCGGCCCCGGCCCCACCCAGGTCGATCCACGCGTATATCAAGCACTTTCCAAGCCGATCGTCGGCCACCTCGATCCCTACTTCATCCAGGTCATGCAAGACGTCCAGGAGTTGGTCAAGTCCGTCTACGGCGCGGAAAAATCCTCCACACTGGTGATCTCCGGCACCGGCAGCGCCGGCATGGAAGCCGCAATCTCGAACTTCGTGGAGCCCGGCGCCAAAGTGGCCATCTTCGCCAACGGATATTTCTCCGACCGCCTGACCGAAATGGCCAAACGCCACGGCGCAAACGTAGTCCGCTTCGAAAAAGGATGGGGAGAGACCTACACCGACGACGAAGCCAGAGATTTCATCCGCCGCGAAAAGCCCGCGGTAGTCGGCTATGTCCACGCAGAAACCTCAACGGGGGCATTGCAACCTGGCAACGCCATCTGCGCCGCTGCGCATGAAGTGGGCGCGCTGGTCATCGGCGATTGTGTAACCTCGCTAGGCGGCCTTCCGGTCGAGTTCGACCGCACCGGCATCGACATCGCCTACAGCTGCACGCAAAAAGGTCTAAGCTGCCCGCCGGGCCTCTCGCCGCTGGCGATCTCACCCCGCGCCACGGATTGGCTGCGCGCCCGCACCACGCCCGTGCGCAGTTGGTATCTCGACATCAAACTGATTCACGACTACTCCACCGTCTCGCATCGCTATCATCACACCGCGCCCATCTCCATGTTCTACGCGTTGCGCGAAGCGCTGATGACCATCGCGGAAGAGGGAATCGAGAACCGCTGGGAGCGTCACCGCCGCTGCCACGATTTCTTCGTGCAGCAAATCGAAGCTATGGGCCTGCGCATGCACGTTCCGGAAGCCCATCGCATTCCGACTCTGAACACAGTGTGCGTCCCCGCAGGAGTCGATGACGCCAAAGTGCGCCGCCGTCTTCTCGAGGGTCCCGGCATAGAAATCGCCGGCGGCTTTGGCCCGCTCGCAGGCAAAGTATTTCGCATCGGCCTGATGGGCCCGTTAGCGACAGAAAAGAATGTGCAGTTCTTTCTCAAAGAGTTTAAGAGCGCCCTGGCAGCAGAAGGGTACTCTTCCTAATATCCCTGCGCGGTAGTCGTAGGTAGGACAGGGCTTCATAGGTCGAAGGAAACCAGATTCGTATCAGGGCACGGCTTCAGCCGTGCCGGCCAAAGCTCGAAAGGAATTTGGGCTTTAGCCCCTGAGAAAGCGCCGCAATACCGAACAACAAATAAAGTCGACCGATCATCCAAGCACCGCGCCAAGATGCGAGAACGAATGACACTCAAATCGGTAGACACTCTGCTCGATGTGCTGCACTTCGCCGACAGTCACACGGCCATCATTGTCCCCGAACTCAGCCTGAGAATCACCTACGATTCGCTTCGCCAGCAAGTCCTGGCCATGGCAGACGCTCTGGCCTCCGCCGGCATCCGCCGGGGCGACGCCGTTGCCATCGCCCTGCCCAACGGGTTACCCGCTATCGTCAGCTTCCTAGCCGCGTCCATCGCCGGCATTGCAGCGCCGCTGAACCCCGCCTATCCCTACGAAGAATTCCATTTCTTCCTGAGCGATACCAACGCAAAGATCTTGCTCTGTCCCCCGGTCGGGGCCGAGTTCGTGCGCACCGCCGCCAAAGATCGCAACATTCCCATTTACTCGGTTGAAATGAGCGAGCAGGGAATTGTTCGTATGGCCAACGCTCCCTCCGGAGCCAAAGCCGCCGAACCCACCCCCGACGACATCGCCCTCATCCTCCACACCAGCGGAAGCACCGGCAAGCCCAAACGCGTCCCGCTGCGACATTTCAATCTGGCCATATCTTCCGCAAACATCGCTAACAGCTACGCGCTCACCAACGAAGACATTTCACTTTGCATCATGCCGCTCTTCCACATCCACGGCCTGATCGGCTCGACCATGGCCACTTTGCTAACGGGCGGCACAATCGTAGTCCCCACAAAATTCAACGCACTCTCCTTCTGGCGAACGGTGCGCGAAAACCGAGTGACATGGTACTCCGGCGTACCCACCATGCATCAGCTGCTGCTCGCCCGCGCCCATCAGAAGCCACCCGAAGCGGCGACCCTGCGCTTCATCCGCTCGTGCAGCGCCCCGTTGTCTTCAGAGCTGATTCACAAAATCGAAGGCCTGTTCGGTGTCCCGTTTGTCGAAGCCTACGGAATGACGGAAGCGGCCCATCAGATGACCTCCAATCCCCTGCCTCCTCGCCATCGCAAAGCCGGCTCGGTAGGCGTCGGCATCGGTCTCCGCATCAGCATCATGGACGCCCATGGCAATCATCTCGGCATGGATCAGCGCGGCGAAGTCGCCATCCAAGGCGCAAACGTTTTTCGCGGATACGAAAATAACCCCGAGGCCAACGCCCGGGCCTTTGTGAACGGATGGTTTCGCACCGGCGATCAGGGCTATCTTGACCACGATTGCTATTTGCACCTGACCGGCCGCATTAAAGATATCGTCATTCGCGGCGGCGAGAACATCGCCCCGCATGAAATCGATGAAGTCTTGCTCCGCCATCCTGCCGTCGCTGCCGCGGTCACCTTCGGCTGCGCCCACCCAACGCTGGGCGAAGAAGTAGCCTGCGCCGTGGTCCTGCAGGAAAAAAACGGCGCGACCGAATCCCAACTGATCAAGCACTGCCGCGAGTTCCTCGCGGAATACAAATGCCCAACCAAGATTTACCTAGTCGAAACCATTCCCACCACCGCGACCGGCAAGATCCGTCGCCGCGCCGTCGCGGCTGCGCTCGCAGGTGAGCACGAATGAAATTTCTGATTGCCGGCGCCGGAGCCATCGGTGCCTACCTCGGCGCGCGCATGGCGCGCGCCGGTTTTGACGTCACACTCTTCGCCCGCGGCCCGCACCTGAAAGCCATGCAGGATCATGGCGTCCGGGTGAAAGGCCCTGAGGGAGATTTCGAAGCGCATCCCAAAATCGTAGGCTCCCTCGAAGAAGCTGAACGAGCCGACGTTGTTTTCCTGGGAGTAAAGGCCCATAGCCTGCCCCAATTAGCGCCGCATCTCAAGCCAGTTCTTGGTCCGGACACCACCGTAGTGAGCACCCAGAACGGAATCCCCTGGTGGTTCTTTCAGGGCTTCGGCGGTGAGTGGGAGGGGCTTCGCCTCGAGCGCATTGATCCCGACGGCGTGATCTCCGCGGCCATCGAGCCTCGCCGCATAATCGGTTCCATCGTTTATTTTTCCACCGAAGTCGCATCGCCAGGAGTCATTCAATACATCTCGGGCAATCGCATTTCTATCGGTGAACTCGACGGCTCACGTTCTGATCGCTGTCGCACTATCGCGGAAGCCCTGGTTGCCTCCGGCCTGCGCTGTCCGATCACTACTCATATCCGCGAAGAAATCTGCGTAAAGATTCTGGGCAATGCCTCGTTAAATCCCCTAAGCGCGCTAACGCGCGCCACCATCGCGCAGATGCTCCGCGATCCCGGTGTCTCCCAGATCGTTCGCAACATCATGAAAGAAGTCGAAGCGGTCGCGCATAAACTCGGCATGGAATTGTCCGTTTCCATCGACCAACGCATAGCCGGCGCAGAAAAAGTGGGCGAGCACAAAACCTCCATGTTGCAGGACCTCGAAGCTGGACGCCCCATGGAACTGGAAGCCCTGGTAGGTTCGGTTGTCGAACTCGGCGAACGCGTCGGCGTTCCCATGCCCTATACCGGTACGGTGTACAATTGCACCCAGTTGCTGGCGCAGCGTGCGGCTGCCGCATCGAGTGGTCTTCGCGAAGCAAATTAAACAGCCGGCTCCAAGGGGATTTTCCTCGGTGGATGCGCAGTGTCCTGGTGGTAAAAACCCGCAAATCTTGCTGCCAGGCCGTTCCTCGAAGAAAATTTTCCGCAGCGCTTGACAGCTGTCGTATACTCCATGTGGTCCACTTATCGGACCAGTTGGATTCCACGTTGCCTCCAATTCTCAATTCCGATTTCGAGTCCGTCCGGCGCAACAAAGTCTACGAAGACGTTGCCCGCCAGATCGAACGGCTCATTCTCAAAAAGCTTAAGCCGGGCGATAAGCTGCCTTCGGAGCGCGAACTGGCGGAAATGTTAAGCGTCAGCCGCAGCTCTATCCGTGACGCGATCCGCAGCCTGGAACTAGTCGGCATGGTCGAACCTCGCCAGGGCGCGGGCACCATCGTTAAAGAAGTTACTGCCGACGTCGTAGTCAATCCGCTGACCAACGCCCTCAAGCGCAAGGAAGAACTGGTCGGTGAGTTGCTAGATTTCCGCAGAATGCTCGAGCCGCCGCTAGCCGCCCGCGCCGCAACGCACGCTTCCACCGAGGATACCGCTGAGATGGACGAAATTCTCGAGCGGCAACAGGCGAAGCTGCGCCTGGGAGAAAGCACCATTCCCGAGGATTCCGAGTTTCACTACGCCATAGCATTAGCATCTGGCAACACTGTGGTTCTCAAAGTTCTGGACATCATCATGGACATGCTGCGCGACTCGCGCGAGCGTAGCTTGCAGGTCGAAGGCCGCCCGCAAAAGTCCCTGGCGGGCCATCGCCGGATCCTGGCCGCCATCAAGCGCCACGACGCCGAAGCCGCCAAAGACGCCATGCGCCGCCACATTGAAGACGTAGAAGAGATAGTGCTGCACAAGTGAAAAAGGTTTTTGAAGTACTCTGTGTCCCTCTATATTCTCTGTGGTTAGGCAGCTGACTTTCGCAAGGCAAGCGTGATCGCCAAAACTGTGGGAAAGCGGTCGCGATAAAAAATCTGGGGAATCGATTGACAGATCTGCAAAATAACGCAGAGCGCGCGTCCGAAACATCCGCGCCAGCCCTGACTCTTCGCGTAGCCGAAGCGCGCGTCGAAGACGTGGGCCACGCCATAGCGCGCCTAACCCCAGCCGACCTGCAGCGCATAGGCGCCCACGCCGGAGAGATACTAAAAATCACCGGCACCGCCATAGCCGTAGGCCGCGCCGAACTAGCCGACGACGGCCACGAAGGCATGATCCAGATCGACGGCACCTGCCGCAGCAATTGCGGCGCGGGTCTGCAAGAGCAAATAACGGTAACAACCATCGAGCCGCAACAAGCAGTAGCAGTGCGCCTCTCGCCGCTGTGGGTCGGAGCGGCCCCGGCCTTCATCGCGCCCGATCGCATCCTCGAGGATCTGATCGACGTCCCGGTAATTGCCGGTTGCGTAGTACGCGTGCCTACGTTTGCCAAGGCCATCAACTTCCAGGTAGCCCGCACGATTCCTTCCGGGCCAGTAGTAATCAACAAGCGCACCGACATTCGCATCGTAGAAGGGGAACAAACCGCCGCTCGCGCTCCCGCAGTCTCTTATGAAGATATCGGTGGCCTCGAAAGGGAAGTAGCGCGAGTTCGAGAAATCGTCGAACTCCCGTTGAAATATCCGCGAGTCTTCGAGCGCCTCGGAATTCTCGCTCCGAAAGGCGTTCTGCTTTACGGCCCTCCTGGCACCGGCAAAACGCTGCTAGCTCGCGCCGTAGCCTCCGAAAGCCGCGTCCACTTCATTCACCTCAACGGCCCTGAAATCATGCGGAAGTTCTACGGCGAAAGCGAAGCCAAACTCCGCGAGGTCTTCGAAGAAGCCGCACGCCGCGCCCCGGCAATTCTCTTCATCGACGAAATCGACGCGGTAGCTCCCAAGCGTGCCGAAGTCACTGGCGAAGTAGAAAAGCGAGTAGTAGCGCAGCTCCTCAGCCTCATGGACGGCTTCGTAGCCCGCGGCCAGGTCATCGTAATCGGCGCGACAAATATCCCCGAAGTTCTCGATCCCGCCCTGCGCCGCCCCGGCCGATTCGATCGCGAGATCGAAATCGGCGTTCCCAATCAGCAGGCGCGCCTGCAAATCCTGAGAATTCACACCCGCGCTATGCCGCTCGCGCCCGACGTCAATCTCCGCGAAATCGCCGAGCACTCCCACGGTTTCGTCGGAGCCGATCTCGAAGCCCTTTGCCAGGAAGTAGGCATGATCGCCCTCCGCGGCTTTCTCTCGGCTATCCCGCTCGAAGCCGACGGCGCAACCTCCGCCGATCTCGAATCGCTACAAGTAACCCGCGAAGACTTTGTCGCCGGATTAAAAGAAGTCGAGCCCAGCGCCACACGCGAGTTCTACATCGAGAAAAGTTCATCCACATTTGCCTCGCTGGGCGGTCTTAACGACGTCAAGCGTCTGCTCGATGGCGTAATCGAGCACTCGCACATTCGCGACGAAATCTACGACCAAGTCGGCTTAGCTCCCCCGCGAGGCCTCCTGCTGGTTGGCCCATCCGGAACCGGCAAGACAGCGATGGCCCGCGCTCTTTCAGGCGAGAAGCAAATTCCATTAATTGCCATCGATGGCCCGCAGCTCTATTCGAAATGGCTGGGCGAATCCGAACGAGCTTTGCGGGAGGTGTTCAAGAAAGCCCGCCGCGCCGCCCCCTGCATTCTTTTCTTCGACACCATCGACGCCGTCGCACCAAGATTCGGCGCAGATCAGTCCGGCACCGACGTCTATCAAAGAATCCTCAGCCAGCTTCTCCGCGAGATCGATAACCTGCACGACGTAAAGGGCGTAATCCTGCTAGCCGCCACAAATCGTCCCGAGCGCATCGAGCCAGCACTCCTGCGCAGTGGCCGCTTCGACTACGTTCTCCAGTTCAACAAGCCCGATGCCGTCGACCGCGCCGCCATCATACGACTTTGCTGCTCGCGCGTTCCCCTGGCGCCGGAGGTCGACCTCAACGAATTCGCGCAACAGATGGAAGGCCTGACCGGCGCCGACATCGAAAGCCTCTGCAAGAAAGCGACGCTCTCAGCCATCGTCGAATTTCAAAACGCTTCTCGCCGCGATCCGTTCGTAGTCTCGCGCAAAGATTTTCTAGCAGTCCTGCAATCTGACCGCACCAGGCCATCCGCTACAGAAAACACCAGCAACGGCGCCGGAGATCAGTGTTCCAGCGCATCCACCAGCACATACTCACGCAAGCACGAGGGTCGATCATGAGCTATACGGAACTTACCGTCTGGACGCGCGGCATCATCATGGACAAAGAAGGCCGTGACATCGTCAACTCCGTCTCTGGTTCTGCGCGCAAGGAAGGCAAGTACGCGCAGGCGATGGAAAACTACGTCGACAATCCCGACCGCACCAACTGCCCGACGCGCAAATATTGCCGCGTGAGCGACGACATTCTCGAAAACGAACTCACCTACGAGAACGAGCACCCGAACATCGTCGTGCTGGTCGAAGGCACCATGGTCAAAGGCTGGGATTACATGCGCGGCATGCCGCCCGGCGGAACGCTAATCATCAACACGCACTACACGCCGGATTACATGCTCCGCTTCGTGCCCGGCCCTGAGCGCCTCGCGCAACTAGTCTGCGTAGACGCCGCGAAGCTGGCCGATCACAAGTGGCTCTACTACCGCCTAGGCGAACTCGGCCTCGACCGTCTTTCCACCGAAGGAGCGGCCGAGCGCAGCAAGTTGGTCGCCCCGGATATCGCCGCTCCGCTGATTGCAGCGGTCGTGCAGACCACCGGCATCGTGAAGATGGAAACCATCCGGCCCATGATTGCGAACCAGCACGCATTCGAGTTGGCTCTTAAAGAAATGAAAATCATGCAACTGAACCCAGTGGCTGTGTAGGAGAGGACTAATAATGTCAACCAAAGACACGCATATTCCAGATTGGCTCAATGTGCCGTTCGCGGGCATCACGCCCGCGCCCTCCCAGGCAAAAGGCCAGGACTTGTTTCCGACCGGGAACTGGCGCTCGATTCGTCCCGTGTACCGCGACAAGTTGCCACCCTGCAACAACGCCTGCGGCACCAACGAAAAAATCCAGGGCTATCTGGATCTAGTAAAACGGGGCAAGTATCTGGATGCTTACGCACTCATCAAAGAAGACATGCCGTTTCCCTCCGTCACGGGACGCGTCTGCTATCACCCATGCGAGCAGGCCTGCAATCGCGGCAAGTACGATGAAGCGATTTCCATTCGCGCAGTCGAGCGATTCCTCGGCGATCTAGGTCAAGCGCTGACCAACGACGTCGTGAAACCGGGCAAGCCGAACGGCAAGAAAGTCGCTGTAGTAGGCTCAGGCCCAGCCGGACACAGCGCTGCATACCAGCTAGCTCGCCTCGGCTACAAAGTCACGATTCTCGAAAAATCTCCGAAGGCCGGCGGACTGAATCGCGGCGGCATACCCGACTGGGTTCTTCCGCAGAATGTTCTCGATCGCGAAATCCAGCGCCTCGAACAATTGGGAATCGAGATCAAAACCAACTGCGAAGTCGGCAAAGACGTCTCTTGGGACGATCTCAAGAAAAACTACGACGCCTGCGTTCTAGCTGTCGGCCTCACCGAACCCAACAGCGTCAGAGCTGAGGGCGAGAATAAAGATGGCGTTCTCTACGGATTGCCTTTCCTGCGCGACATCGGCATGGGGGCGTCGAAAGTAAAGCTGGGCGCGCGCGTTGCGGTAATCGGCGGAGGAAATACCGCCATCGATTGTGCCCGCGAAGCTCTGCGCCAGGGCGCGGTTGAAGTGACGATGATCACAGTCGAGGGCAACAGCAAAGAGATGCCCGCTTCGCCGGAAGATCTGCACGACATGCTGGAAGAAGGCGTCGAGCTGATTCATGGGAAGGCGGTGACGGCAGTGCTCGGTAACGGCAAGGTCGAAGCGCTGCAACTGCACCCGGCAAAGTTTGCGGGTGCGATCAACGCATCGCCTATCAACATCGATCGCGAAGCCAAGCCAGAAAAGTTCGCCGTCGACAACGTAATCATCGCCGTCGGCCAGCACTCTTCGCTGAACTGGCTGCCCGCCGAATTTAAGAGCGAGCGCGGAACGATCAAGATCGACAAATTTGGCCGCCTCGGCGATACCAACTTCTTTGCTGCCGGCGACATCGTCCAACTCGGTTCCGGCCAGCCGCTGATGGTCGTCAACGCCGTTGGCGATGGCAAGCGTGTCGCCTTCAACCTCGACAAAGTCATGCGCGGCGAAAAGTTGCAACCGCGAACGATTGCCGTCGACGTTATTTTCGACCTGAATCGCATGAACATGACCTACTTCCCGCACTTCCCGCGCGTGCAGCAGGAACTTCTGCCGCCGGCAAGCCGCAAGAAGACTCAGCAGGAAGTGATAGAGGCATACACCGAGGAGCAAGCCGTCGAAGAAGCAAATCGCTGCTTCAGTTGCGGCACCTGCAATGCGTGCGACAACTGTTATCTGGTTTGTCCGGAGCCTTGCATCGCGCGCCCGGAGCGGTCGAACGGTCTCTACAAGATTCTGGTCGACTACTGCAAAGGATGCCGCGTGTGCATCGAGGAATGCCCAACAGGTTGTCTCGAAGGCGTTCCCGAACTCGACTTCGATACCGGCGTAGTTCGCATGGACACCGCGTTTGCGATTTCACCTGGATTGCATGGTCGTCAGGCTGAGGAATTGCGAAATCTCGGTGAGCGCCCGGCCAAAAACATATAGATTCAACGAAAAGATTTGGAGCTGAAATCATGCAAGTAGCGGAAGCAAAAAAAAGGATGGTGCGTATCAACGGCTGCGTCGCCTCGGCGCAAGCCGCGAAATACGCGAATGTGGACGTGATTGCGGCGTATCCGATCCGTCCGTACACCGCAACCATGATGGCCCTCGCGCAGATGGTGGCCAACGGTGAACTCGATGCCGAGTACATCGTGGCCGACAGCGAGCACTCACAACTGAGCATCGCGCACGGCGCATCGTCGGCGGGCGCGCGAGTCTTCACCGGCAGCTCAGGCGTAGGCGTGCAGTTCGCCTATGAACTGTACTCGCCAATCTCCGGCAGCCGCATGCCGGTGCAGATGATGATCGCTGACCGCACGCTGGATCCTCCCGGCGACTTCGGCTCCGAGCATACCGACGCGCTCTCCACCCGCGATATGGGCTGGATTATGGGCTGGTCGTGCGATGCGCAGGAAGCGTTCGACAATCACCTGATCGCCTACCGCATCGGCGAAGACCGCCGCGTGCTGTTGCCGCAAATGGTCTGCCAGGACGGCTTCTTCGTCTCCCACATCACCGGCGACGTGGAACTGCCCGACACAGGGCAGGTGAAAGAATATCTGCCCGAGTACAAGCATCCGTATCCGCTCGATCCGCGGCATCCCGTTTCGCACGGCCCGCAGATCATGCCCGAGCAAGGCCCTCCGCTACAACTCGAGCGCGCGCGCGCCATGGAGCAATCGATGGCAGTGATCGAACAGGCGCACGAAGAGTTCGCGCAGATCTTCGGCCGCAAGTACGATCCGTGGATTGAGGAATACAAAACTGAAGACGCCGACGTCGTCTTTTTCATGCAAGGCGCGCACGCCGTAACCGCGCGTTTCGCCATTCAGCACATGCGCGAGCGTGGATTGAAAGTCGGATTGGTTCGCCTGCGAACCATCCGTCCATATCCGACCGATCGCGTGCTGGAATCGCTAACCAAATTCAAAGTAGTCGGCGTCATCGAAACCAACATGGCTCTAGGCAGTGTGAGCAGCGGCGGCGCGCTTTATGCCGAAGCCGCGGCCGCTCTGTACGAAGCCGACAAGCGTCCGCTCATGATGTCATTCATGGCAGGCATGGGCGGAGAGGCCATCGTGCTGAAAGAGTTTTATTGGATGACAGAGAAAATGCTCAACGCGCAACGCACGGGCAAGATCGAAAAGCGCACGCACTGGGTAGGCTTCGAACACTAGAGAGATTTGAAAGGGTGCGGCTTACGCCGCGCCGTATGGACGATTCGTATCAGACACGGCTTTAGCCGTGCGTAAGCGAAAAGGTTCGTATCAGGGCACGGGTTTAGCCGTGCCGCCAAGCGGCCACAAAGAATTGGGGCTTTAGCCCCTGAGGGCCGCCGGAAAATTTCTGTTGGAGGAATGATCATGGCAACCATCGAAGTACAACGGCAAATCCTGCCCATCCTGGATAGCCCGAACAAAGGCGCGCGCTTTTATAACCCCGAACTGCCGCAATCCGAGCCGTTCGTTCCCGGCCATCGCACCTGCGCCGGTTGCGGACCATCCATCCAATACCGCATGACCAGCAAAGCCGCGGGCGACAACACAATCCTCGTCGGCCCTACCGGCTGCATGTACGTGGCGAACAGCTCGTACCTGTGTACGCCCTACAACGTTCCCTGGGCGCACACGCAGATCGGCAGCGCTGGCAGCTTCACTGCTGGTGTCGCCGCCGCGTACGAAGCCATGATCCGCAAGGGCAAGTGGCAGGGAAAATTCCCCAACATCATCTGCGAAGCCGGCGACGGCAGCGCCAGCGATATCGGCCTCGCGTCGATATCCGGCGCGCTTTATCGCAATCACGACTGCCTCATCATCTGCTACGACAACGAGCAGTACGCGAACACGGGCATTCAGGCATCGTCGCGCACGCCCTACGGCGGCATGACCACGTTCTCGCCTCCGGGCCCTGAAGTTCCGGAAGGGAAGAAGCTCTATCCCAAAGACCTCGCGCGCATGATGGCCGCCGGACATCCGCACTGCTACGTCGCCACCGCGACCGTAGGCTATCCGATCGACTTGATGAACAAAGTCCGTAAGGGCCTCAACCACAAAGGCGCGGCCTATCTCATGGTCTATACGCCCTGCCAAAAAGGCTTCGTCTACGAAACCCCACGCTCCATCGATCTGGGTCGTCTGGTAGTCGAATGCGGCCTCTATCCCATGTGGGAGTGGAATCCGGAGAAGCGCGAGTTCGACTATAGCTTCCGTCCGGCGAGCATGCGTCCGGTATCGGAATATCTAAAGCTGCAAGGGCGCTTCGGCCATCTCCACGCCGAGCACATCGCTAACTTGCAGAAGTTTGCCAATGAACAATGGAAGATGATGGGCGTGCAGTTGCCCGAAGCTTTGCTTCACGCGGCAGATGCGAAAAATCTAACCAACATGGCGGCTGCAGCGGAAGCCGAAGCCGTAGCGGAGACCGTATGAACACAGCAGCGAACCTTGAGACCAAGCCCGAGCCCGAAGTCGAGCCCGAAGGACAAGAAAGCTACATCGTCACAGAAGGCAAGAAGCGCGGCGCAACCCGCGACGTTCGGCCCGAAGCCGCGTACGACAAGTACTACACCGTCCTGCGTGTGCACGGCGGCGATGCGATCCTTACCGACAACTGGCACACCAATGAAGTTCTCGATCACGCACGCAAGAACTTCGAAGGCGTGACCTTCGCCATGCGTACTCTGGAAGCGTGGGGCGCGATGATCGAAAACGATCAGCGCGCCTACTACACCGCAGGAGGGCGCATCTGGGTGATGGACCTGGAGCCCGCAGCGGGCAAGAAGCCGCGCCTGCCCGGCACCGGCTGGGACAAGAAGTAACTTGGCTCGCGTTCTGTTAATCGACGACACGCCGGAAATCGCCGAACTGCTGACGTTCTCTCTGCGCGATCTCGGACACGAGGTCCGCGCGGAGGGCTACACTGCAGGCGTAAACGAACTAATCGCAGAGCACCGCGCAGAAGCAGTCGTACTCGATTGCACGGCCTATGACATGAGCGAAGCCCTATTCGATCTAGTCCGCCAGCAACACGCCGACCTTCCGATCGTGATCATCAGCGACACGCCCGAATTGGCCGACCAAAGCCTGAATAAGCGCAAAGCCAAGAACGTCTTGCTGATCCCAAAGCCATTCACCGGCTCGCAAGTAGGAAGAGCCCTGGCGCAGTTGCTGCAGTGATTTCGGAATGTTTGCCGAGCGGTCCCGAGATTCCTATCTGAGCATCCGAGATTCGCATCAGGGAGCCGAGATTCGT
>Ga0208691_1000058_pt1 | contig 29672 bp, 19 predicted proteins | sample June2015DPH_20_1_FD_184719 | JGI IMG/M metagenome (GOLD analysis project Ga0208691, IMG submission 184719) | Peatland microbial communities from SPRUCE experiment site at the Marcell Experimental Forest, Minnesota, USA - June2015DPH_20_10... | ecosystem: Environmental > Terrestrial > Soil >... | reverse complement strand
CAGACTTGCCGCAGCAAATCCGGCCTTCATCCATCCTTTGATTCCATCCTGCAGGTAACCGAGTACGTCCTCAATTCCTACGCGCGCCAATCGCATGCGAGCCTCGGACAATTGCTCGGCCGTATCCGCAATCAAAATCGGACGGGCCGATAGTCCCAAAACAATTCCCGCCCACGACGCGAATTGGCCGGAAAGAGCAATGTTGATGGAGCCCGGCACATGGGCGGTAGCAAAGGCATCGCCCGGCCTTACGTCGAGCACATTGGCTCCGTTTGCCAACTCGGCGGCAAGTTCTTGCGCTGAAATCGCGCGCAGTTCGGGCAACTCCGAAAGCGCCGCGGCTCCCTGCCGATTGAGCTCGGCATCCTGCACAAAATAGTCGGGACGCGAAGGCAGGTTTGACGTCAACTCCTCAACAAACTCATCCCGATTCTTGATCTGCAGCGCGCAATTGGTCAAGCGCTCAGTACCGATCGTCGACGACCGTTCCGATCTCATGTTGCGCCCACATAGTGACCCCGCGCCGTGTGCGGGGTAAACCAACACGTCATCGGGCAGGGTGAGAATCTTCTGGTGCAGGCTGTCGTACAACATGCCGGCGAGTTGCGCAGGTGTGTGCGTTTTCGAAAGGTCGGGCCGACCGACGTCACCCAGAAACAATGTATCGCCGGTCAGAATCGCCCACGGCTTCGGAGACTTCTCTTCGTCGGTCACGATAAGGCAAATGCTCTCGGGAGTATGCCCCGGTGTTTCCAGCACCTGAAGGCGCATTGCACCAACGCGCAGTTCAAAGCCATCGTGCGCGGCAACGTGGGGAAAGGCAGCGTTGGCGCGAGCGCCGATGTAGATCCGCGCGCCTGTTCGCGCTGCCAACTCTTTGTGGCCGGAGACGAAATCGGCGTGCAGATGCGTTTCGAAAATGTGGGAGATCTTCGCGCCGTGCGCTTCTGCCGCTTTGCAATACATTTCGACATCCCGCTGGGGGTCGACGATAACCGCCTCCCCCTGCGAAATCAAAATGTAGGACGCATGTGCGAGGCACCCCAAATAACACTGCTCGAAATACATGGAGCCATCCCTTATTTGTGCGAAATCCCCGAGAGGCTGCTGGAGCTGAATTTCCCTTTGGGCGCTCGCAGCCAAGTGTAACGCCAAATCTGCGGCCTGCGCACGAATTTCAGGAACGGCAGTCGTTTCCCAAAGGTTACCTTTACGAAGTGGCCCGAGCGTATAGAAAAGGTCACTCGGCTCTCCGCGCGCGTCGAGCAAAGCGCCATCTTCACCTGTGTCCAGTCCCAGGGATAATACATCCGGCCGTACCAATCCGTGGTGCAACAGATCCTTCAATAGCGGGTCGTCGATCCGGCGCGCATCGGCATCGGGCCCAGTGCAGTTGATTACATGATCCACCTGCAGCGTTAGGAATTCACCGGAGTGCCGTTCTCGATAGGCAACCTCGACAGCGTCATCGACTTCCCCATATTCGACAATTCTCCCGGCGTGAACCTCCATTTTCCCTTCGCCGAGTTCGGCAGCCAGCATCGCACCAATCGGCGGAGCCACACGATGGCGATGAACGTCCCAATAAGCTCGCAGATGGCGAAGGAATCGGCGTTGCTCCTGCACAGGCAGCGAGTCCCAGATTTTCTGCGCGAAGGGACGCAGCGAGTCGATAACGGCGCGCCAATCTCCGTTTTCATTTTCCGCGCGGGCCACTTGAGACCGAATCAGGCGCAGCAGGCCGCGAGCCGTGCGTGGAGAGTCTTCGCTCCAAAATGCAGGCCACGGCTGAGCCGCCCTGTGCGGTTGCGGGAGCAATCCATGGCGCGATAGCAAGTGAATCTTGCCTTTGAATCCTCGCGCGCGCAGAGAAATCCCCACATCAACGCTGGTAAGGCCGGAACCTACTAGAAGGATACTGCCATCCTGATCAATGTCATCGAGGGCTCTCGCGGACCAGGGATTGGAGATGTAGCGAGGGCTCGGTCGGGAAAATCTGGGGTCAGCGGGCGGGAAATTGCCGAGAGCGAGTACAACTTTATCGGCTACGATTTTTTCTCCGCCGCGAAGGGTAATCTCTGCTCTACCTTCAATCTTTCTGACGGCAATTGCATCATCCCGTTTGCATTCGAACGTGGCTGCGGTCGCCTCGCGGGCTTCTTGCAGAACCGACTGGGCGTACCGGCCATAAACCTGGCGCGGAACATAGTCGCCCGGTTCCACGCTACAGTCGTAGTGAAGCCGCGCCCAGCGCAGAAAATGCTGCGGATCGTCGGCTATCGCACTCATGTTCTGCGCCCGCACGTTCAGCAGATGACCGGAGCACTGCGTGCCGTACGCTACTCCCAGGCCGGGGACGCCGGAGCGCTCAATCAGAACAACTGACGTCGAAGGCCCGCACGCACGAAGCAAAGCAGCCGTCAGGCATGCCCCGCTGAATCCCCCTCCAATAATGGCAAACGTGGTTATGAAATCGCCCTTCTCACCTTTTAATGGCACTCCCCAGATCCTCGTTTCGAATGAGAAAATTATGACAATCTCTATTTTACTACTAGACATGCAACTGGAGCGCCAAATGCAATACACAAAAACTCCTTTAGATTCAGCCTGTTTTACTTCGTTGGGCCGGGGCGAGGCATGTTCAAGTGCAAATTCGTGTCACAAGCTGAATTTGATGGCCACGGCTTGGTAGGATCCGGTCCTTATCGATGCCGCTGTTAGGGTGAAGGCCACGGGGGCGTAATGCCCGGCCTCGTTCTTAGGACGGCCTACTCACTGGCAATCCCTTTGCAGATCTCTGTAAAGCTGGGAATGGCGGCAGAATGAGGCCCGTACGTAGTGAAGAACCCTAGAGGGCTGCTATGCGCCTTAGAATAGCTGGGGACGGAGGGATCACGACGCTGTGCTCAATCTTAGGTCTGCGCGCCGGAGTCCATGACTACGAAAGCCCACCCCGACTCTAAGCCTTTTCGCGAGAAAGTGAGACTCGTTATTTTGGACCTTGACTGCTTTCTCTACCCTTACAACAAGACATACCGAAACGCTGTGCTGCGGGCTTGGCGGGAAATCGAAAAGGAATACGGCCTTCCCATATTCCGAAGGAAAGTAGCGCAAAAATTGATTGAAGAAGCGAAGGAAGAAGCGAACAAGAATCCGGAGGACCCGTTAGGCCGGTGCATCGGCGAACTGGCGGAAAGCCTGGAGGGCAAGGGATTCCCGGCTGCCTCCGTGATCGGCATGCTGGAAGTCTATTATCGCAGCCGGAAGGCGGTGCGCTCGGGCACTGAGGAAGAGGAAGAAGACATTCAGCCTGATCGGGGCCCGGACCCGCCTTACCTTGAACCGCCTTACAAAGAGATGATCGCCATGGCTTACAACCTGAGGCTCCTTCAGGACCGCAAGACCGGAAAAAAAGCAAGACTCACGCGCGACGAACTGCAGAAAAAAATTGTGGAAGGAGACAAGGGGATCACGCGGCTGTGGCATAGGCACATGGGCGCCGGGTTTATCCGCCCCGACGCTGGACTGGCGAGCAAGATACAGCGGCTAGCGGACGCAGGGGTTGAAGTCGCAGTTCTCACGCATTCGTTCAAGCGGGGAGCGGGAGAGGCGATGGAAAAGCTGGAGAAGATTGGCCTCGGAGGAGTGATTTTCGAGCCTAATATTTTTGGGATAGAAGAGATTTCTCCCTATCGGAAGGGCGCGAAGCCGGAGGCGTTTGAGAAAGTGCTTGCGGCCATTAACAACGTGCGCGATCCGGCAGACCCGATTAGGCCGATTGAGACGATCATGGCAGAAGATACGATCGGCAACCTGGAGGGCGCCAAGAAAGCAGGCATGCAAACCGTGTGGGTGCCGCGCAGGGGCAAAGGCATCCCAAAACGTCCCTCTCGCAAGCTACAGAAGCAGCTCGCTTCGGTGGATCATATTTACGCCACGACCCATCAGTTTCTGGACACGCTGGATGTTGCGATGCGTGCTTCGAGAGAGGCTCTGTAAAGGGAAGTACATCGGCGCGGCTTCCTGGAACCCGACACCGTTACTCCTGGCCCCTGCGTATTCCGCCACTCTCCGTCACGGGCGCGCCACTTGCGCCGTTGCGAAGCCCGCCGGGCCACCAATTCCAATCGCCCGCAAGACGAAGGAGCGCGGGACCGATCACAATACGAACGAGGGTGGCGTCAATCAGGACGGCGATCGCCAACGTGAATCCGATCATCTTGACCACGAGAAAACTTCCGAAGGTGAATGCCGCAAATACCACAATCATGATCGCGGCAGCGCTCGTAATCAGGCCCGCGGTTCTAGCCAGACCCTCCGGGATCGCATCCATTTCACTGAGCCCGCTCCTCCTGGCTTCGAGAACGCGTGCCACGAGAAATACTTCGTAATCCATGCTTAATCCAAAAACGATGGCAAAGGCGACGATCGGAACCAGAGGAAACACGCTGCCGGTTCCCTCAGGGACTCCCAGGATCCTGCTTCCGTGGCCGTTTTGGAAAACGAAAACCAATGCTCCGAAGGACGCCGCGACCGAGAAAAGATTGAGTGCGATGGCCTTCAGCGCGACGAAGACGGAACGGAATCCACAGAGCAGTGCGAGGAGGGTTCCCCCCACGATAAGCGCCATCACCGAAGGAAAGTGGTCTCTGATAATCGTTTCATAATCTGCGTTGAGTGCCGGGATGCCCCCAATGAGCAGGGTTGCGCCGGGAACTCCGATTAGAGCCAGCGCGCCGGTCTTGCGCAGCTCCCGCACCCAGTTCACTTGTTCGCGCAGGGAGACCGAGGTCGCGGGCAACACCTCAAGCAGCGCCGCTTTTCCGTCACTACTCAGAAAGGTCCGGCGCGTCTCCCGCGAGAGATCGCGGAGCGCAGACCGGTTGCTCTCTGCAATCGTGGTGATGGAAATCACGCGGCCAGCGCGAGGGTCGCTGGCGAGGCGCTTGGTGACACGATCCAGCACATTCCACCCAGCGTCGGTTTGCACGATGGAGTCCGTGGGAAGCTCAATAATGATGCGCAACGATTCAACAACGCCTTCCCGATCCATCTGCCTGAGGGCGTGGAGGGCATGAACTGATTCCGCCGCCGGCGGAAGCCAATCTCCCTGGGGGATACTGGTATCCAGCCGTCTGATCTGCCAGGCAAGCAGAAGCAGAGGAGTGCCTGCCACAACGAGGGCAAGCCAGGGATGCGCGACGATCACCTTTCCCCACTGCCGCCAGCGCCTTCCCGTACTCGCGGCCCGATGCGTATCCAACTTTGGAGTAAAGGGCAATCGGCCAAAATTAATTCGCGGACCGACCACTGCCAGCACAGTCGGAACGAGGGTATTTGTAAGCAACACACTCATTCCAGCCACCAGAAATCCCGCGATACCGATGGAGCGGATTTCGCTGATTGGAACCGTCAAGAGGGCTAGAAATCCTATGGCTACGGTTGAGGCTGAAACCAAGAGCGTGCGGCCTGCCTGACGTGCCGCGATGACCGAGGCTGCGGGGCCGTCGTTGCCGGCGGAAATTGCTTCCCGGAAGCGGCTGACCATGAGAAGCGCGTAGTCGATGCCCAAGCCCAGGCCAAGCATAGTGGCCAAATTTTGAACCAGAATGGACAAGTGCCAGCGCTGGGCAAGAAATCCCGTAATCGCCAGGGTGGTCGCGATGGCAAGCTGGCCCACCGCCAATGGAATCAGTGCCGCGATGAAGCTTCCAAAAGCCACCAGCAGAAGCGCGAGGGTTGCAGGGATCACCAGGCTTTCGCCGCGTCGCACGTCGTCAGCGCTCGCTTTTCGAATGTCGAAATTCAGTGGAATCTCGCCGGTGAGTTCGAGCTTAACCGCCGGATATCGGCCCCGCAGTTGACTTTCAAACGAGCTTGCCCACTGGTGAAGTTCCGGAACGAGCGACTCCACCGGACCGACGCTCGACATGAGTCCGACGAGAACAAACGTTCCCCCGCCCCGGCCCAGAAAGATCGGATCACGCGAGTCGAGATAGGAGACCACTCCCGAAACGCCGGGTTGGTCTCTCAATCCCTTCACGATGGTTTCTAAAGTCTGTGCGCCTTCCTCCGAACCCGCAGGCGGGAGTCCCTGGACCACCAGGACCACTTGGTCCACGAACGGCGAGCGAAAACGATTTTGCAACTCCTCGCGGACAGTTTCAGCCTGGCTGCCTTCGACGCGGGTTGCGGTCTCGAGGTGGCGCTCCGCGTGAAAAGAGAATGGAAGAAGTGCAAGGGTTGCTGCGAGTACGATCCCTGACACCCAAAAACGGCGCACATGCATTGCATTTATAATGTCACAACAAGCGCCGCCACTGAAATTTTCTGCGGGTATAGACTTGCGCAGGAATCACGTAAGTAGCTATCCGAATCTGCTAAACTTTCGCCATCAGCTTCGGAAAATCAATTCGTTTCTTATTGTCGTTCGCACTGCTTGCCGCCCTCCGGCCTGCAGTGGCCCAACTTGCCGTCTCGGATCCTCGCCTCGGCGTGTGGACGCTTATCTCAGCGCAGTCCAGCCTCGATCCTCCGAATCAGCTCTCGATTACACATCTGCATGACGCAGTGCATGTAGTCATGTCCGGCGAAAAACATTTCGATTTCACTGCGACTCGCAACGGACAAGATTCGCCCGCACCCGGCAATCTCGGATTCGATCACATTGTGCTGCACAGGATCGATAAGAGGCAGGCCAAGGTTGAGGAAAAGAAAGACGGAGCTGTTGTGGCGACGGTTCACGAACAACTTTCGAAGGATGCAAACGAGCTGACAACCACGACTGCGACCGCAGGCCATCCCGATCAGATCACCATCTGGACGCGAAGCGAGGGGGCAAAGGTCGCAAATGACCTGTTCGTAGGCGAGTGGACGCAAGATCTCAGCAAGACCCGTTTGCGGCAAGGGTTGGTGCTCAAGATTGAGGCGGACGGAAACGGTGGGGTCCGCTTTCTGGGGGACTTCAGCTATACCGCGCGTTTTGACGGAAAGCAATACGATCTAAAGAATTCGCGCAACGACACCGTGACGCTTGAACTTGTCGATCCTCGCACAGTGGATGCAATTTACCGGCGGGACGAGCAAGTCACGCAAACGGATAGGTGGCAGGTTTCGGCGGATGCGCAGCAGATGTCGCTATCCACCACCGGCACGTTGGAATCAGGCCAGCGCCTAACGGAGAAGCTTGTGTTTAGGAAGCAGTAACGCTCGAAGCGTCACGCTCACACACGTCCTACGCAGGAGGGATTTCCGGCGGCACTTGGGTCAATACCCTCCGCCGAATCGCGGCGGCCGCGAACAAAGCGATATAGGCGTAGCAAATGACAGTCACGATCAAGGACGGCTGAAGCCCTATGCGATCGGCTAACCTTCCTGTGCCGAGCGGAATAAGGGCCCCGCCCACGATCGACGCGATCATCAGGCTCGAACCTTTGCCTGTCAGGGGGCCGAGATCCTGGATCCCCAAAGTGAATATGGACGGGAACATGATCGAATTGAAAAAGCCGACACCCAGCATGGCGTCCATCGCCAACCTGCCGCTGCTCAGAATCGAGGTCAGGACGAGGGCGGAGGCACCGACCGCCACAATGCACAACAATAGGCCTGTGTTGACACGTTGCAAGATCGCTGAGCCAATGAAGCGACCGATCATTGCTCCGCCCCAATAGAACATCAAGTAGTTAGCGGCGGTCTGCTCCCTCAGCCCCGCGACCTGCGGAAGCCCCATGTAGTTGACGAGCAGACTCCCAATCGTCACTTCCGCGCCTACATAAGTGAAAATGCCGAAGGCGCCGCAAAGCAACCAGGGATGGTGCCAGATTTCTTGCCGAGTGATCTGAGTCAGCACTCCTGTCCTTGAATGATGGACAGGCTGTGCGCGGCCTGAGCCGGGCCCAAGGCGTAAGAGCCCGAGCGCGGTCGCGAGTAAAGCCAGCAGAAGTGCCATTCCTGCATACGGTAAGCGAACGGAAGAAGCCTGCGTCTGGCGGTAGGCTTGTTGCGCAACGGCAGTCATTGAGTGGAACAGAGCTGGCGCAATCTGCGGTGCTCCTCGCAGGATAAACATTCCACCCACGAAGGGAGCGATGAAGGTTCCGACAGAATTAAACGCCTGGGCGAGGTTCAAACGACTGGACGCGGTGGCGCTAGGGCCGATGATGGTGACGTAAGGGTTGGCCGCAACCTGTACGGTTGTCATGCCGGCGGCAAGCAGGATCAGCGCGCCAAGAAAGACCGGAAAGCTGGCGACGTAAGAGGCAGGAATAAAACCAACTGCGCCTGCAGCCATGGTCATCAACCCGAGAACCATCGTCTTTTTGTACCCAAGCCAATCGACGCTGCGACCGCCCGGATATGAAAACACAAAGTACGACGAGAAGAAGGCGAACTGTACCAGCATCGCCTCCATATAGTTCAACTCGAAAATGCTCTTGAGATGCGGGATGATGATGTCGTTCAGACATGTGAGAAATCCCACCATGAAGAACAAGATCATGGCCACCGTCATCGCTCGGCCATCCGTTGCAGAGCGCAGCTCGTTCTCCGGGCGGTGATCGATGCCAGAGGATTCCATTCCGTTAGGAGAGCCCAAGCTGACTCTTGCCAAGAGGTGTCAAATCCGCCGCAGTGCCACGGCCAACAAAATCGACTTCAAAGTTGTCGGCAGGGAAATCAGGAGGGGTCTTGCCCGCGAGGAAGGAAGCGCATTGCCCGGGAAGATACGCCGTGTTCTTCGCGCATCCGACGGTTCCGCCGATATACATGACGCTGCTGTAGCCATCGCCATTGTGCGCATCTTCAACCGAATGCACTACGTCGGAATGCCAGAACACCGCATCGCCCGGCTGCATCAACGGAATCGATGTGAGTCCGTTCGCCAAGGCCCTGTGCCATGTGGGGTGAACTGACAGTGCACGTCCCGGCTCCGCTCCGCACAAATCATCTTCAGCTACATCATCCTGCAGCGAGCGCAGCAGTATGTACATCATGGAGTTGGCAACGGGAATCAACTGCAGGGTGCCGTCTCCCTTGCCCTGCCGGGTAAGCGCGGTCCAACCCTGGAACGTACGGAACATTGAGCAAACAGCCGGGGAGGGAATCTCCTGCACGTCCGGACGGTAGGCTGCATCGAATGCATCATATTCCCGCCAATTGCCAGAGAAGACATGCCGGTATACTTTGCGGAAGTTTTCATCAAGCCAGCGCTCAACCGATCCGCCATCGACATGCGGCGAAAGTCCTAGCGATGCCGAACCGGGAGGACGGCGGCGAATGCGGTCGGCATATACCGGTGTTTGTTCAGGGTCAAAGTGCACGCGGCCCTCGCTCTCAGACTTCCACAGTTTGTTCAGGAAGACGCGAGTGCGAGTGAGCGACTCGGACTGGCGAGCCATAACCTGAGGGCGGGACCAGTAAATTCCATAGATTTGTGGCTTGGCGGAGGCCAGCGTGCCGAAGTACTTGTCCTCAGCCCGATGCATCAGTTTTTCATCCAAGCCATTTGCTTCGACGTATTTACCGATCTCGTCATCCCAGTCGCGAACCTGCTGGGCCGGGAAAACACCACGAATAACGCACGCACCACGCTCTCTTATTGCCGAGGTGGCCTTCGGGGTCACTGCTCCGCTGACGATCTCGTCATATTGCAGGATAGGAATCACGGCCTCGCCCGCCTCGCGTTCTTTTGCAATTTGCACTACCTTGCGGCGCATCTCAGCTTCGACCTCATGGAAGACCTCGGAATAGTTTGGGAGTGCCTTCCGCAGACTTGCCTTCGAGCTACGAATAGCCTCAGGCAGATTTTCGATGACTAGCGACATGGCTTTTCATCCCTCGCATTGTCGGCTGGAATTCTCTGGAATCAGCCGTAGCTCTTCTGAGCACCGAGCAGAAGTCTACGAGGTTATGAAAATAGCGAGTGACCGGGAAAGGTCAATTATTGATACTATTCGGACACAGCGTGGGCCTGTGATGTCTGAATTGGGGAGATCGCAATGAGATGCCAGTTTGAACACGTAACCTTTCCCAAGGGGTGCTCGATTCGTATCTATCACCGTCAGGTACCTTCCATTCCCTTTGAATGGCACCACCATCCGGTATATGAACTGACGCTAACGCTGAATAGCCGCGGCTGGCGTTTCATCGCCGATCACATTGCCCATTATGACGCGCAGGACTTGGTTCTGGTGCCTTCGGATATGCCCCACACCTGGGCGTCCACTACGGCCATCAATGAGTCTCTTCCGCACACAGCTCTCGTCGTCTGGTTCACAAGAGAATGGGCGCTCAAAGCCGCGGATGCATGTCATGAGATCGCTCCACTGCGCAAACTGATCAATCGATCTGGCCGAGGCCTTAGTTTTCCAGTGGAGGCGGCAGCCAGGATGGAATCGCGCCTGCCCGCGTTGCTTTCCGAATCACCGCTGAAACGGCTGCACGCGGCACAGGAATTGTTGTGCGAATTGGCAGACACCGAAGCAATACCACTGGCGACCCAAACAGCAACCAAGCCCGAGTCGTCGAGCGAATCCCGACAACTTGCTCGTGTGCTGGAACGTTTGCATCAGAACTTCGATCATCCGATTCGACTCGACGAGCTTTGCAAGTTGGCGAACTTGTCGGCGCGATCACTGCATCGACTGTTCGTGCGCCATATCGGAGAAAATTTCAGCGACTATCTAGGAAGGTTGCGGATCGGGCGTGCATGCATGCTGCTTGTGGAAACAGAGCGGCCGATCAGCGTGATCGCATCAGAAACAGGATTTTCCAATCTGTCCAACTTCAACCGGCGCTTTCGGGAAGCGCGCCACATGACGCCAAAAGAATTTCGGCGCTTCGTAGTAGTGCACGGTCGAATGCCGGATTCGCAGCCCGGAACGGATCTGACCAAGCGTTCACCTTCGCTTGAACATCCGATCAGGAGACCCATTCCAGATCCTTCCCTCATGGGAGAATTCGCGCTCACAGTTCGGTGATACGCCGGTCAGCACCTCGATCCCTTCAGCAATACGCAAACCACCTAGACAGAAATAGCATCGAAGGACCTGTGCCGCCTCTTTCTCTTTGGGCACAAGAGGTGACGATTTTGCGCTCCCGCATTCTCGGCATTCTGCTGGCTCTCACTTGTACTCTTTCCGGCGTTGCGGCGTCAGCGTCTCCGGTCGCTGTGCGCTACAAAGTAGGCATGGTTCACGGCTTTCTTGTGCTCAGCACGCTGGATGGCGTGGCGATCGCGGCCGGGGACGCAACCCAGGTCACTCACGGCGATCAAGTTACAACTAAAATTACGTACCGCTTCAAAGACGGTTCGCAGCAAGAGGAAACCACCGTTTTTTCGCAGCGCACCAACTTCCGGCTCATCTCCTATCACATGGTGCAGAAGGGGCCTTCGTTCAAGAACGCGAGCGATCTCTTGGTTACTTGCGCCACGGGACAGGTAACGGTTCGCTACACCGACGACGACGGCAAAGAGAAAGTAGCGAGCCAGCATCTCACGCTGCCGCCCGATTTAGGTAATGGTCTGATTCCCATGATCCTGATGAACATGCCGGCCGGTACACAACACATCGAAATCCCCATGGTGGTGGCTGCGCCGAAGCCGAGGCTGGTGAAGATCGTGGTAAATGCCCAGGGAACGGAGCCTTTTTCCCTGGGCGGATTCAGCCGCGAGGCCATGCATTATGTCGCGAAGGTTGACCTTGGCGGCGTCGCCAAAGTGGTGGCGCCGATAGTAGGAAAGCAACCGCCAGATGCGCAGATTTGGGTTCTTGACGGCGAAGCCCCGGTTGTCCTAAAGTCCGAGACACTCTTTTACATGGGAGGGCCAATTTGGCGCACGGAACTGGCCGCGCCGGTTTGGCCGCAGGCGTCGGACGGAGAGTCAAAAATGGGAGCCGACAAACATTAGGAGCGGAAGCGAGCTTTCTTGCCCGGGACCATCATAACTGTTGCGAATAATCTGGGCGCTCATTGACCTGTCGATGAGTGAAAGGCGATTCGACGCCAGCAATTCGCATTTCCTGATTCCCGTTCGTTTTGTGCTAGCATCCGTGGCACCTCTGAAAGGAGAATCCAAATGAGTGGTCCTCAAAAGTTCGTGTCATTTGTGTTGGCGTGCGCTTCGAGCGTAATCGTGCCTGGCGCTCAGTCTCAGACGACGCGTAGTCCGGAAGTGAAGAAGTTGGCAGTGATGGTGGGAAAGTTCACAATCGAAGACGAACTGAAAGCCGGGGCAATGGCGCCGAACTCGCCAGCGATGAAATTTACTGGCACTGAGGATTGCAGATGGACGGCAGGCGGCTTCGGGGTGATCTGCGAGGCGGCACTCTACAGACCTGGAAGCAAAAAATACTCGGAGGCTTCCTTTGTCTACTACGATCCGACTTCCAAGACATACCAATACCACGCAGTTGACAGTTCAGGAGGAACAGAAAACAAGACTGGTACGGTGAACGGGGACGTCTGGACCTGGCTTGGGGACAGCGTTTTTCACGGCAAGTTGTATCACACTCGGCACATCACGAAGTTTGTTTCAGCGGACTCCTTCGAATACACCGACGAGTCGGGCGAAAGTGAGAGCTCCATGAAGGTGTTTGTGAGCGGAAAGGAAACCCGCGTCGCGGCCACCAAGCCCGCGAAATCGCAATCGACGCAATGACGGGCGTGCAGTCACTAGTTCCTAGCTGACGGGCAACTGGAACCTAATATCCAAGCGACGCTAACCGGCGATTTCGCTCATGACCACACGACCATCACACCTGCTCCGAGGCTTCGATCTTCGGAATCTCCTCAATACACTCAGGATCTCCAGCAGCGGCCATGCATTGGAGGCAATCCGCACCGCAATCGATACTTCTCCGATGGGCCTCGATGGTCAGTTCGGGCTGGCAGATGGGTGACACCGCGCTGGCCTCGCGAGCCGCGACCGAAATGATCCCCTTGCGATACATAAATTTCAGAATGCCGTTGACCGTATCTTCCAGAGACGGGTCCGGCTTGCCCCACACGGAGGCATCCCGGGCCATTTGATAGGAAGAGCTGTCATACCGTTTGAACTCCATCGCCGAGATGTTGTCGACGGAGCCCACCAGAAAGTCCAGCAGAGGAAAGAGAAGATCTTCCTTCCGGCAGCGCCGGATCAGCTCGGGAACGAAATCGGGAAGGCTGAAGCTTTCGAATTGCCGGCCAGTCGCTTTGGTAATCAGACCGGTAATATCCGTCATGTTCGAATAATCGTCGCGAACCACATGGTAAGTCTTATTCGCGGTACCGGGAGTAGTAGAGATGGCAACGATATTGTTCGCCACAATGTCCGCCGGAACAAAGCTGACCTGGTTGAGAGTATCGACGCCAATGCCGTGATTCACCATAAAGGCGACCAGGCGAACGGCGATATCGAAGTTGTTGCCGCCGCCGGTGACGGAAGGACTCACCAGAGCCGGCCGGAAAATCCGCGCGGAGAGTCCCCGGCTGCGCGCGTCGACCACTACTTGTTCCGCTACCCATTTCGATTGACTGTATCCAAAATCGAGGAGCTCCATATTCTCGTTCAGGTCAGTCTCATATAAGACGGATTTGACTGCCCAACCAAACACGAAGGTAGTCGAGACATAATTGAACTCTTTGGGCCTTCCCTCGAACGCCAATCTTACGACCTCATTGGTTCCCAGCACGTTCGCGTCACGCATCAGGTCGTAGTTGTACAGGTAGTTCACGGTTGCACCGTTGTGGAATACCGTGTCGATTTCACGCGCGAGGAAATCCCACGCGTCCTGCATCAGGCCAAGCCTTGGCTGCGCGAGATCGCCGGAGACTGGGACTACGCGGGCCTCGAACATCTCCATCAGCCCCGCTCCGCAGGATCCCATGGACTCCATTGCAGCTCTCAGTCTTTGCCTGCCCTGCTTTTCGTCGGACGACCTGACCAGAACATAGATCTTCGCCCGTGTCTGTTCCAGCAAGCTTTTAATGAGGAATGGGCCGATGAAGCCTGTCCCACCGGTGAGCAGCACATGATTCATCACCGGCATCTCCGGCATGGGCGAAGGCACGGGAGGCTCGAAGATGAGCTTTTTGTCGTTGCTCATCATCTGTTTCTCGGCGGCACACTGCTCTTCACGGAAAGCCGCAAGGGAATTGCGCAGTTGAACCAGCGCCGCTTCGGGAGCCTGCTCCAACTGTTCCGCTAGTCCAAACAGGTCGGCTACACTGACGCGCTGAATGACGCCAATATCCACCTGCCTTGCCAGCAACTCGGCGCCTTTATCTTTCAGGAGTTCTTTCAGTTCATGCGTGAATACAACCAGATCCAGGGAATCCAGGCCGGCTTCGACAAGGTTGTACGATTCCAGGCCTGTCAGGTTGTACCTGGCTTTCAATTCGGCGAAAGTGGAATGTATATCGGAATGGGACTTCCCGGCGTCCTTCTCCCGCGAAAAGTCGGAGAGGACGGTGAACTGACCCTGCAGCCACATCTGCTTCGTCTTATGGCGCATGATCTTCCCCGAACTCGTTCTCGGGATCGCACGAGGCGCAATAAAGGAAATCATCGCCACTTCTACGTTGAGATAACTCCGGACCGCAGCGGCAATCTTTCGCGCTTCGGGAAGCGCCTTAGGATTCTTGACTTCGGCGACGATTGCTAACGCAGGTTCGCTGTCTTCCTGAATCTGGAACGCGGCGACGCAATTGTGCCGGATCAGACTGCATGATTTCTCCACGACGTTCTCAATGTCGTGCGGGTAATAGTTTTGCCCGCGCAGAATAATCATGTCCTTGATGCGGCCACAGACGTAGAGTTCGCCGTCGTGGATAAATCCCAGGTCGCCGGTCCGTAGGTAGCCGTCGTCATAGGGAGTATCGTCCACGAGCCGCGCACGAAACTGCTTCAGAGTCAATTCGGGATTATTCCAGTAACCCTGGCACTTACCGATACCTGCGACCCAGATTTCGCCCACGCGCTCCGGCTTAAGAGGGAAATGTCCTTCGGGATCCACGATCTTGACGTCGAGACCTGGGAGCAAGGTTCCACAACTGACAATCTGTTTGGCACAGGCGATTTCTGAGACCTCGGTAGTCAGGCGGGCCTTCCCCAGCGCCAGTGCACGCTTGTTGACGGAAACGATATTGCGACCGCGCATTGAGACCGCCAAAGTATTCTCGGCCAGCCCGTAGGCGACATAGAAACTCTCGGACTTGAGCCCATAGGGCTGAAATGCTTCCAGAAACCGGGTGTAGGTGTCCGGTTTTACTGGTTCTGCGGCACACATCAATACACGAAGCGAGCTGAGGTCACAAGCCTCCAAGCTTTCCTTGGAAAGCCTTCCGGCGCGCAGGCAATAGTCGTAGGCGAAGTTGGGGGCTGCCGCCGCAGTGGCGTGGTAGGTTGTGATCGCATTGAACCACAGGATCGGCCGCTGAATGAAGTCCATGGGAGCGAACCCGTACGTCGTGCCACCTTTCAGAGCTGGATACAGGTAGCAACCGATCAGTCCCATATCGTGATACTGCGGGAGCCAGGAAACGACGACCGGCGACGGATGGTCGATTACGAGCCCATAGGTATTCAGGATGTTTTCCTGCGTCACCATCACGCCTTTGGGCTCCATGGTCGAACCCGACGTGTACTGCAGAAACAAGATCTTCGAAGGATCGGCAGGTGGTTGGTCAGAAATCGAGTCCACGAAATCTTCCGTTGCAATCCACGGGAGACCGGAAATGTAATCCACGTCGACGCCCGACGCCGAGACTCCACGCCTGGCGAGATTCGTCTTAAGAGATGCGTGGTAATCTCTGCTCGTTAGGATCCCAGCCGCCTGGCAATCCTTTGCGATGTGGACCGTCTTGTATAGTGCACTCTGGAAGCCGCGCGAACTCGGGGGATAGACTGGCACGGGAATCAATCCTGCGCGCACGCAGCCAAAAAATGCGCAGATCATTTCGAGCCCCGGCGGGTAGGCAAGCAGAAGCCGATCGCCCGCCGCGAAGCGACAATCTTTCCGCAAATGTCCGGCGATCGCTTGCGCTCGGCGGAGAAACGACGCGTAGGTGTAGGTTTCGATCGGGTCGCCGTTTACGTCAAGGTACGAATAAAGTAGCTTGTTCGGGTGCTCATCTGCCAGCCTATCGAGGTGGTCCAGAATTGACGCCGTCATCAATCAGCGATCCTCCAAGATCGAATAGAACGCAAATCAGTAAAAACGAAACATCCTCACTACCGAGCGAGGGTTGCTTGGAATATTAGCAAAGCATTTGGAAAACGCCATGCGTTATCGCTTCCTAGATGAAGCGCCGCACCCAGGCCTTGTCCGTTCCGATTTTTCGGTGTTGTCCTAAGTTTAGTACGGGGCCGAAGTTTATTGATTGCCATTAAGGGCTCGCAATAAAATACTTCTGCGAGACTCTCGACAGCGCGGCAGTAATCATGCCACGGGATCGGGGCCACTCATGTAACTTGTGGAACGCGTCGGGTCCAATTTACCATGATTGCGGAGGCGCCGATGCCGTTTGAGACCGAAGCGGAGATTTCTCAAGAGCCGGAGATATCGGATCTTGTACCTTCGGAAACCTCAGCGTCGCCGGTTATCGCGCCGGTCGATGGTTCTTCCTTCCCGAAAGTCTTGCGTAGCCGCCTGGATAGCTTTTTTGCCGATCAGAAAATTTCGCCTAAAGCGGACCGTATGATGCGGGTCAAGATCGCTGCGGGTCTGGCAGTACTCGCGGGGAGTTGGATTGCTCTATATGCGCTCCGGCCGGATTCATGGAAGTTTGTTGCACTCTACGTTTTAGGTGGGCTCGCGCAGACATTCCTTCTGCTGAACATCGCCCATGACAGCAATCACAACGCTATCTCTTCCCGGCCGCTCATAAACAAAACTCTGAATTATGTCTTCGATTTGTGCGGAATCAGCTCGTACATGTGGCGCATCCTCCATCATCGCGGCCATCACTCCTGCATCAATCTCCACGGCGAAGATGACGCCCTTTCGGGACGCGGCATTTTTCGTTTTACGCCCTATGAACCCCGTCTGCCGTGGCACCGGTTCCAGCACATGTACGTGCTGTTCGTCTACGCGCTGTTCTCTCTCGATTACGTATTCTTCAGAGATTTCCAATGCTTTTTCTTCCCGACTCACGAATATCTAAGGCGCACGAAACATTCTCTGCGAGAATACGCGATTCTCTTTGCCGGCAAGGGCTTCTATCTGACCTACATGCTGGTTTTACCGGTGCTGGTGCTGGGAAAATCTCCTCTGCTGGTTGCCGGGGCGTTCCTCCTGGTTAATTTGACCGTCGGTTTAACCGTAACGCTCGTATTCCAGTCGACGCACACCATCGACAGCACCTACTTTCCCTCCGACCGTGGCGAGTTTGAAAACGGCGTGTATCACATCTTCGCGACAACGGCCGATTATGCAACCGAAAACCCGCTTGTCGGTTGGCTTGTGGGCGGGCTTAATCATCACATCGTCCACCATTTGTGCCCGTTCGTCTGCCATACCCACTATGCCCCGCTGACTAGGATTGTGAAGCAGACTGCCGAAGAGTTTGGGATTTCCTATCGGCAGAACCCCACCATGACCGGGGCAATCCGGCATCATCTGATACTCTTGAAGCAACTGGGGAACGAAAACTGATTCTGAACGTTTTATCTTCTGCGCATGGCCCACTCAACACTTCCTAGTAACATGAAAACTCCTCCGGTTCGAGGCAGGTTTCAGGAAGGCTGCGTATGAGCCCGTCAACGCCTATCCCTATTGTTTCCCGATTTCGCTGCTTTGCGGACTCTCGCGCCATGGCCCGCAATGCCGTGCAGGTTTTGTCCCGGTACAACGAAATCTTCGGCGACACATTCCGGCTCTATTTGGGTGGTCTCAAGGAAGCGATCGTTACCATCGATCCCGCTGTCATTCAGCACGTGTTGAAGATCAATGAGCAGAACTACCAAAAATCCGAGATTCAAGTAAAGCGGATGGGCCACTTCCTGGGGAAGGGTCTTCTCACGACCCACGGGGAAGCCTGGCGCACGCAGCGGCGTCTAATCCAGACCGGCTTCGATCGAAAGCAACTCGATGCGCTGTCCTCGATCATGCGGGACTCCCTCGCCGAGTCGCTGCGGGATTTCGACAGACAGGTCCGGGTTGGCCCGGTCGATATCTACCCCCACCTGATGAAGATTACCTTCTCTATGGTCGCCCGATCGCTATTTGGCGCGCGGTTGAAGGAGGAAGACATCGATCTGGTCAGCCATACTATCTGCACTGTCCAGGAATTCATCGTTCGGCAAACCCTTCAGCCCTATCTGAATCCTTGGTTCGCGGTCTCGGGCGAACTGCGCAAACACGAAGACATGCGCACCCGCGCGGACGCCGTTCTGATGGAATACATCAAGAAGCGCCGCAACGAAGCGCCCGGCCATGATCTGCTGCAGACTTTGATGGATGCGCGTTACAGCGATGGCGGAGGCATGAGCGATGAACTCATCCTGAGCGAGAGCATGCAACTTCTGGTTGCCGGCCATGAAACATCGTCGAATGCGCTATCGTGGCTTCTTTATCTTTTGAGTTGGCGTCCGGATTGCCTCGAAAGGGTACGGCATGAGTTTGATACCGTGCTCGGTGAAGCGCCTCTAAGCTACGGCGACGTTTCCAAATTCGAATTTGTGACTCAGGTAATTATGGAGGCGCTCCGCCTCTACCCGCCGTTTTGGATGGTCGACCGCATGGCTGTCGCAGACGACCGAGTAGGCGACATCGCCATACCCCGCGGATCGATGGTCATTGTGTATGTTTATGGTGCGCATCATGCTCCGCGCTACTGGCAAAATCCGGAGAATTTCGATACCGAGCGTTTCACTAAAGCAAATGAGAAGCTGCGCACACCCTTCACCTTCCTTCCCTTCGGTGCCGGACCACGAGGCTGTATTGGCGGAAATTACGCGATGCTGCAGATCCTCATGATTTTGCGCGGTCTGCTCAAAACGTACGATTTTCAGTTGGCTCCGGGCCAAACGATCGAAGCTCGCCCGATGGTGATCCTACGGCCGAAACACGGAATCCGCATGATGTTCACCAATACCATCGCGCCTGCCCCGTGCGTCGCATAGAACGCGATCCGGGCGGACGTACCGAATGACGAGGAATCCGAAAGCTGTGCTGTAAGGAATCGGCATCCGCAACGCAACAGGCAACGATTCCGCAAGTGATGCGCAAGAGGAGTACGCGATTGCGGGGTGCGGGCAGCCGCTAGCCATCCCGGCATTGGTTTGACCCGAACATTCGCAGACCATCATGAGGGCACAATACCGCAAGCCTTCGGGGTATTTGGATTCGTTTGGAGGAATTGACTTCGCGGGGAATCTGGTGACCCTTTGCGGACTTGCGACCACTAAATAACAAAAGTAATGGCGGAGAGGGAGGGATTCGAACCCCCGGTACCCTTTCGGGCACGCCGGTTTTCAAGACCGGAGCCATCAACCACTCGGCCACCTCTCCGTGGCTACTTCATTTTTACTACAAAACGCTGGGAATGGCAGTGCGTCCGGTTTGAAAATCCGGCGTAGCCTAAGGCATTTCCATTCCGCTTTCGCCCGGTGATACCATATGCTGCTTCAAGGTTGCAGAGCGCGGAATCGCCATGTCTAAAGCCTCAGTAGCATCTCCTCACGTTGTCTGTATTGAAGATTTCCGTCCTATCGCACGCCAGAGAATACCGAAATCAGTGTTCGACTATCTGGATGGCGGGGCCGAAGGCGAAGTGACTCTTCGTGAAAACTGCCGGGTATTTAATGACGTTACGTTTCGTCCCCGGCACGCGGTCGCCATGGACAAGTGCAATTTGTGCACGCGCGTGCTGGGGTTCGATCTTAGGCTTCCGTTCATGCTTGCCCCGGTTGGTTACAGTCGTCTTATGCATCCGGGAGGTGAAGTCGCTGCCGCTCGCGCAGCTGGGAACGCCGGCACAGGCTATATTCTCTCGACTATCTCAGGACACAAGCTGGAAAACGTGCGGGCTGGTTCGGCCGGTCCGGTTTTTTATCAGCTGTACCTTATGGGAGGCCGCGGGGCGGCAGAGGCTGCGATAGACCGGGCGCGGGTCGCCGGATTTTCTGGGCTTGTGGTCACTATTGATACTCCGGTGGCGGGAATTCGCGAGCGCGACTATCGCAATGGCATGAAGGAATTGATCAGCGGCGGGCCGCTGGCGAAGATTCCCTTTTTGCCGCAGATACTGTCGCGCCCCGGCTGGCTTGCGAATTACTTGTTGGACGGCGGATTACCTGGCTTGCCGAATGTGATCGTGCCGGGTAAAGGGCAGTTGCCGCTGGTCGATATCAATGCAGCGCTGGCGGAATCGGCGGTGACTTGGGCGGACCTGAGTTGGATCAGGAAGCATTGGGGTGGTCCGATTGTAGTTAAGGGTGTCCTCACTGCGGAGGATGCGCGGCGTTCTGTTGACGAAGGGGCGGCCGCGATCTCGGTTTCGAACCATGGAGGCCGGCAACTGGATGGCGTTCCAGCTTCTTTCCGGGCGCTGCCGGAAGTTGTGAAAGCGGTGAACGGACAGATTGAAGTGTGGATGGACGGAGGCATCAGGCGTGGAACGGACATCGCCAAAGCGCTTTGTATGGGAGCGCACGCCGTGTTGTGCGGGCGCGCTTATGCTTACGGCTTGGCCGCGGCCGGCGAAGATGGCGTGAACCGGGCGATTGAAATCCTACGAGCGGATTTGGAACGCACGCTGCGGCTGCTGGGATGCCCGTCGGTTTCGGATTTGGATCGTTCTTACGTCAACGTGCCGAAAGAGTGGGACGCGGATTGAGTTGCTGGGAAGAGTGACGACTCGAAGCGTGCCGATTGTAATTCTTCTTAAGGGCGCAATCCGAATGCCTGGGACTCGAACTCCATTACTTCCTCAAAATGGGAGAGGAAATAGGTGAGGCTATGATCTCCGGGGTACGGGCGATAGTCGTGCTTCACTCCTTCTTTTTTCAGCTGCTCATTTAACGCGGCTGCGCCTTTTTCAAAGCCGTAGTTGTCATCTTGTCCGCAGTTGAAATAGATACGCATATTGCGCAAGGCTGAGCCGTTTTTCTGCGCGAGTACGAAAGGACTGTTGTCGCTCCAATGGCGGACGTCGATCGGATCCCCGAAAACATTTGCGAGAAGTTTTCCCAGCTGAGATCCGGAACGGATACCAATGTCGAGTTCCTGCGGCGACTCGGTAATCAAAGCCGCACTCTGCGCGCTGATGGAAGAAAACATTTCCGGATGGCTGAAGGCAAATCGGAGGGCGCCGTAACCACCCATGGAGATCCCCGTGACCCCGCGATTGCTGCGGCCTTTGCCGATGCGATATTTCGCTTCGATCAGCGGAATGAATTCCTGCAGAAAGAAATCGCTGTAACGAACCCGCCCATCTGCGGAGTTAATGTAAAACGTTCGCCCACCTTCAGGAGCAGCAATTAGGAATTCGCCGACTTTATGTTGGCGGCGAAGATCGTCGAGCAGCGTCCATCCGCCGCTATTGAACAGAGTTTGTTCGTTATCCCCGAGGCCGTGCAGAAAATAGAGTACTGGGTAGCGTTCGGGTGGCTGTTTTGCCGCGCCAGCGTCATAGCTTGCGGGGATATAAACGCAATAGTGGACGGAATGTTTGAGAATGCGGCTATTCATCGCATTGCAGTCGATGCGGCTCTGCGCTTGAGCGGCGACTGAGAGAGCAAGGACGGCGAGAACAGTCACTGTGGCGCAACAGCGAGGCATTCGATTCAGTTTACTCGTAGCGCAGCGCCTGCACGGGGTCGAGTCGGGCGGCGCGTCCCGCGGGGTAAAGGCCGGCGGCGAGGCTGACGAGGAAAGAAAATAAAATGGCGAATCCCGCTAGCCATAGTGGCACAGACCAGAAGTGCTCTGCCGGGAACGACTGACGCGCCAGGTAAATGTTGGTGACGAAGTTAATGATCTGTCCGATGGCCCAGCCCAAGATGACCCCCACAATGCCGCCGAGAATTCCCATCGCGCCGGCCTCGGCAAAGAAGAGCTTCCTGACGTCACCGTCGCTGGCGCCGATTGCTTTCATGATTCCGATCTCGCGCCGGCGCTCGAGAATCGCCATTACCAGCGTGTTCACAATGCCAACGAATGCAACTGCGAGAGCGAGGCTTCCGAAAATCAGGAGAAACAGATCCAACACCCTGAAGAACTGCTGAATGCTGCGGCTTGCATCAAGTATGGAAAAAGTATTAAAGCCCATCTTCTTGATTGCGCTCTCAACCTCCTGCACGCCGCTGGGATTTTTAACGCGAACATTCACTGAGGAATAGACCTGCTGGCCGCTAGTCGCGCGAGCGATCTCGCGCAAGTCTGTGGGCTGCATTACCTGCAGGCTTTCGGCCAGTCTGAGCGGGAGAAACACGCGCGCGCGCGTGGGTCCACGCATGCTTTCGGGATCGAGGTCGGCAACACCTACGATCTTCAGCTTTTGCTCGCGCGAGACAACCGAGTAAGCAGCGGCCGAAAAATCATCGTCATCGTCCTCATCATCTTCATCATCGGGGTCCGCTGTGCTTGGGGCTGCCGGAGCTTGCGATGCCTGCCGCCGGGCGTAGCGCATCGTCAACTCTTTTCCCAACAGCGGAGCGGCTAGCTGCGACACATTCGTATCGTCTACTCCGGGCTTCGGCGTTTTGCCCAGTAACTCTTCGGCAAAGCTTTTCTGAATCACCGCCTCTGGCGCGGTGTCGGAGGAGAAGAAATGCCCTTGCATCGAGTCAAACGCATCATTCGATTTCGCAGAGGATGGCAGGGCCGCGACCATGGTCATGTGCGGTTTGTCGCCGTAGCGCAGTTCCGTGATGAACCGTATGTCAGGATAGGCTTCGAGGACATTCGGCATGCGCTCGATTTCCTGCCGGGCGGATTCATCGAGAATGCGGCTCTCGCCGGGAGTTGGACCATTGCGCTCTTCTTCGTGGCCGAAGTTTCGCAAGTCGCGCCTTGAGCTGACGACGACAGTGTCGAATAATCCAGACTTCATCAGGCGGCGCGATGCGAGTTGCTGCAATCCGATGCCGAGCGAGAGCATGGCGACCAGCGATGCGACTCCCACCGAAATACCGATCGTCGTTAGAGAATTCCGCAGAACGGATTCGCGGAGATTGCGCATTGCGAGTTCGGCGAGATCGGGGAGTTTCACTGCCGCGCTCCTTGTACACTCGCGGCTGCAACGACCGCGGTGGTCTCCTCGCCGACTACCTTGCCGTCTGCGAGGAAGATGAGGCGTTGCGCGTAGCGTTCTGCCAAAGCTCTTTCGTGGGTGACCATCACGACTGTCATTCCTAATTGCTGGTTGAACTCGCAAACCATTTTCATGATTTCAGTTCCCGTTCGGCTGTCGAGATTGCCGGTAGGCTCGTCGGCGAGCAGGAGTTGAGGACGGTTAATGAGCGCGCGGGCGAGAGCGGCGCGCTGCTGTTCTCCGCCCGAGAGTTCGCTGGGACGGTGATTCATGCGGGCCTGCAGGCCAACTCGCGTAAGCGCTTCGCGCACCAGGCCGTCTCGTTTTCCGCGATCGACCTCCGCAAAGCGCATCGGCAGTTCTACGTTCTCGGTCACGGTCATGCTCGCAATCAGGTTGAAGGATTGAAATACCATTCCGACCGTGTGGAGGCGATAATGCGCCAACTCTTCGCGCGTGAGTTGTGAAAGATCGCTTCCGTGAACAACCACGCTGCCAGAGGTCGGGCGATCGAGGCCGGCGATCAGGTTCAGAACCGAAGATTTTCCAGACCCAGAACTTCCAAGAAGAGCTACGAACTCGCCGGCGCGCACCTTGAGAGTCACGCCGTCAACGGCGCGGATTAAGGTCTCGCCCATGGGGTAATGGCGGCAAAGCGATTGCACGTGTATTGCGGAGTCGGCAGGCAAGACGACTTGCTGATGGCAGTTTCCAGAGCTGCTCATGCGCTAGCGAACTTCTCCCTTCAGCACGCTCAATGCATCCGCCGTCTTGCCATTCCTCGGCCCTGAATTTCCATTTGCTGGCGAGTCCAGCACAGACAGATCACCTTCGCCGGGCGCAAGGAATAAATTGTTTTCCACGCCGTGCTGGCGCGTATAAAGATCGTAATAGCGCCCGCGCGCGGCGTAGAGTTCGTCGTGCGTACCGCGTTCGAGGATCTGGCCCTGCTCCATCACGAGAATCTGATCGGCGCGGCGGATGGTCGAAAGCCGGTGCGCAATCACGAAAGTCGTGCGCCCCTTCATGAGATAAGAAAGTCCCTGCTGGATCATCTGCTCGGATTCGGAGTCGAGGCTCGAGGTTGCCTCGTCGAGGATGAGGATGCGGGGTTCGGCCAGGATTGCGCGCGCAATCGAAATTCTTTGCCGCTGGCCGCCGGAGAGCTTCACGCCGCGTTCTCCGACAACCGTGTCGTACTTATCCGCAAACGACTCGGCGAACTCATCGACGCGCGCGATGCGGCAGGCGCGCAGAAGTTCTTCCTCGCTCGCATCCGGGCGCGAAAAGGAAACGTTCTCTCGAATCGTTCCGTCGAAAAGAAAAGACTCCTGCAGCACAACACCGAGGCGAGTGCGGTAGGAATCGAGGCGAACCGTGCTCAGATCGACGCCGTCGAGAAGAATTTTTCCTTTTGATGGTTTGTAAAAAGCCGAGATTAAGCCAATGGTGGTCGATTTGCCCGATCCGGAAGAGCCAACCAGCGCGGTTACAGTTCCCGGCTCGGCAACAAACGAAATATCGCGCAGGACTTCGTGAATTCCGTCATATGTGAAACTCACGTTCTTAAATTCGATGCGTCCCACGATGTCGCGAAGCGCCACGGAGCGGGTAGGATCCTGATCTTCCGGCCGCTCGCGCATGATCTCCTGCGTTCTTTCGAGTCCGGCCAGGGCTTCGGTGAGTTGCGTGCCGATGGAAACGATCTGCATGATGGGCGCTACTAAAAAACCTAACAGCAACGTATAAGAGACGAACCCGCCAACCGTGAGTGTGCCGGAAGAAATCTGATGCGCGCCCACGTACATTGTGACGGCGCCGACCACACCGAGAAGAACGCTTGCGGAGAGGCTCATGACTGAAGTGGCGGTGAGCGTGCGCATCACGTTCTCGAGCAGCCGTCGAACACCTGTGGCGAAAATTGCCTCCTCGCGCTGTTCGGCGTGATAGCCCTTGATCACACGGACGCCGCCCAGAGACTCGGTGAGCCGGCCGGTCACTTCGGCATTGATCTTGCCTCGCTCGCGAAAAATCGGGCGGATGGTTGCGAACGCCTTATTGAGCGCGAAACCAAAACATACGAGCGAACCCACGGCGATCAAAGTCATCTGCACGCTGGTGCGAAGCAACAACACCAGAGCAATGCTCGAGGTGACCAGGCCTCCGGCGAAGTCCACGAGACCTGTACCAAGGAGATTGCGTACGCCTTCCACATCGCTCATGATTCGCGATACCAACGACCCGGTCTTGTTGGCATCGTAAAAAGAAACAGGCAGGCGGGAGATATGAGCCTGCACCTGCTGGCGCAATTCCGTAATTAGCCGCTGCGCGGCTTTTGAGAGCGATTGCGTGAGCGAAAACGAGGTGATGCCTTGAACTACAGTCGCTCCCAGAACAGACAATACCAACGGCTGCAGCCAATCCATGCGGTGCTTGCCGATGACAGTGTCGATCAGGAACTTGCTCGAATACGGCAGCACCAATGCTGCGACGCGGTTGATGACCATCAACCCGAATCCCAAAGCCAGCAGCCCGCGGCGGGGTCGCATCAGCTTCCAGACTTCCGGAAGAACAGCGCGAAGCCGCTCGACTTTAGGTTTCTTTGGAGCTTCTTTGGGATCGGTACTCAATCTATTCTTGGACTCCGCCCAGCATCGATTCGCTTCATTATTACTGATTGTGACACGGCGCGGGCCGGCGTTGTATGCTCGGGGCGTGGCACGTCCGCCTTCGCCGGAGCACTCTCCAACCCCAGGCCTTTTGCTCGGCCTCATCGTCACCTTAGCGGCGGTTGTGGCTTACTCGGCTTATATCACGTGGCAAGTCGCTGGCCTGCGCAAACTTCAATCCGGCCTCATCGATCGCAATCGTAAAGACTCTCTTCAGTTGCTGCGGATCCAGAACGACCTGAACCTGCTTGCCGTCGCCATGCGCGACATGATTGACAACGACGAGCCTTACCCGCTCACCGCGTGGTCGGCGCAGTTTCAGCGTATCCGTACCGATTTGGAGGATGCCATGCGGCTGGAGGGCGGCTTGGCTCCGACCATCCGCACGCCGGAGCAGAGCGCGGCATTGATGAGTTCGTTCACTCAATTCTGGGATGCCGTGGATCGCGTGTTTGGTCTCGCAGGTTCGGGCGATGAAAAAGGCGCGCGGCAGCAGATTCAATTGTCGCTGCAGGCGCGGCAGGCGGCCCTGAGCACGACCGTTGCGCGTTTCCTCGTGCAGAACAGCGAGAATGAGGAGCAGGCGGCGCAACGTATCATCCAGGTTTACGACCGCGTCCAGCGGCAGGTATACGTATTCCTCGCAGCAACCCTGGCTGCGGTGGTGCTGACTGGGCTTTCCATTATCCGCTGGAATCGCAGATTGTTTGCCCGCATGGCGGATCTCTCCGAACGCCGCAGTGAGCTGGCGCAGAAATTAATCGCCACACAGGAATCTACTCTTCGCTATATCTCGCGCGAATTGCACGATGAGTTCGGCCAGATTCTCACCGCGATGGGGGCGATGCTGGCACGCGCCGGCGCACATGCTCCAGAGGGGTCGTCACTGCGCACCGATTTGTTGGAAGTTCGCCAAATCGCGCAGGAAACCCTGGAACGAGTGCGGAGTTTGTCACAATCGCTGCATCCTGTGATGCTCGACGAGGCCGGGCTGGAGATGACGCTCGACTGGTACATACCCACCGTAGAAAGACAGAACGGAATTACCATATCCTATGAGAAGCGGGGCCAGCCCTTCGAAGTGAATGGCGGCGCGGCGATAGAGATTTACCGCGTGGTGCAAGAAGCGCTTAATAACATGGCGCGGCACTCGGGTGCTGAGAAGGCGTGGTTGCGGCTGCACTTTCTGCCGACTACGCTGGAGGTCGAAGTCGAAGATCACGGGGTGGGATTCAATCCGGAGACCGCAAGGCTGGGAATTGGGCTGGTCGCGATGCGTGAGCGCGCAGAGTTGTTGGGCGCTCGGATTGCGTTCTCCACGCCCGACACGGGAGGCGCGCGGGTGCATCTGACGATCCCGCGCGAAAAGATTGAAGCGATGGAGGAGGCGGAGATTGCTCTCGATGACAAAAAAGATCAGGGTATTGCTGGTAGATGACCACGGGTTGGTGAGGCGCGGCTTCCGCCGCATGCTCGAAGACGAGCCGGATATCGAAGTGGCCGGGGAAGCTGGCGATGGAGAAGAAGCGGTTCGATTGGCGCAGGAATTGTCACCGCAGGTCGTGGTGATGGACTGCGCATTGCCCAAAATGAACGGCCTTGATGCGACCCGGAAGATTCTCGAGCACTCGCCGGATACAGCCGTACTGATGTTGAGCATGCATTCGGAGAGTACGTGGGTGAAGCAGGCGATCGAGGCTGGCGCTAAAGGATACATTCTGAAGAATGCGATGAACCTGGAACTGGGTCCAGCAGTCAGGCGCGTCGCCAGCGGAGAAACGATTTTTGATCCGCAGGTGGAGAAGCAGTCGACGCTCAAAGGCGAGCGCAACAGCGGACTCACTCCTCGCGAGCTGGAAGTGTTGCAGATGATCGTGAGCGGCAGGTCGAACAAGGAAATCGCCTCGGAACTTGATCTCAGCGCTAACACAGTTGCGGTTCATCGTGCCAATATCATGAACGCGCTGGGCATTCACAAAACCGCAGAGCTGGTGGTTTACGCGATTCGCGCGGGATTGGTAAACGTTCCGTGAATCGCAGATCGTTTCTGCGTTCCCTGGTTGGAGTGGCCTCGATTTCGCAGATGTCGCTGCTTCGGGCTCTGGGCGAGACAGTTGAGGCGAACGCTTCGCCCGGCTTTCGATTTGTGGATGTAACCTCCAGCGCGGGAATTCAATTCCAACACAATAGCGGCGGCTATGGCGGAAAGCTTCTCCCGGAGACGATGGGTTCCGGCTGCGCCTTTCTGGATTACGACAGCGATGGCTGGCAGGACATTCTCCTGATCAATGGGATGGATTGGCCGGGACACAGGCAACGCCGAACAACCTTGCAGCTTTATCGCAATAACCGGAACGGAAGGTTCACCGATGTCACTTCACGCGCCGGGTTGGATGTTGAGCTTTACGGCATGGGTGTGGCCGTCGGAGACTATGACAACGATGGCTTCCCTGATATCTACGTGACCTGTGTCGGGCAGAATCGATTGTTCCACAATACTGGCAAAGGGACGTTCATCGATGTGACCAATACGAGCGGACTGGGCAAGCGGCAAGCTTTCAGCAGCTCTGCGTTGTGGTTCGACTACGATCGCGACGGACTGCTTGATCTTTTTGTCTGCAACTATGTAAAGTGGTCGCCCGGGCGCGACGTTTTCTGCAGCCTGGACGGCAAGCACAAGTCGTATTGCACGCCGGAGGCCTATCGCGGCGAGACTTGCTGGCTATTTCATAATCGCGGCAACGGCACATTTGAAGACGTGACGGCGTCGAGTGGCATTTTCGATAGTAGTTCGAAATCCCTTGGCGTTGCCATGCTCGATGATGACCGCGATGGCTGGCCCGATTTATTGGTCGCGAATGACACCCAGCCGAATAAGCTTTACCGCAACCAGCACAACGGCACTTTCAAGGATGTTGCCGTGGAAGCGGGGCTAGCGTTTAGCTCAGACGGCAGAGCTCGCGCAGGCATGGGTGTGGACATCGGGGATTTCACGAATTTGGGACGGCCGGGGGCCGCTATTACGAACTTCGACAATGAGATGACCGGACTCTATGAATTTTCCGGAAAGAGCTACGAAGACATTGCAGCGCGGGCGGGAGTCGGAATGGCTTCCAAGAACAGCCTGGGTTTTGGATGCGCTTTCCTCGATGCGAATCTCGATGGCTGGCTCGACCTCGCCGTGGCCAACGGGCACATTGACGACACCGTGCGAAACATACGCGGCAATGTAGGATACGCGCAGCCGCCACACTTATTTCTTAACAATGGCAAGGGAAGTTTTAACGACGTTGCTGCTGAGATTGGCGGAGGGTTTGAACATGCGAAGGTTGGACGCGGGCTGGCCTATGGAGACTTCGATCGCGACGGCGATCTTGATCTTCTGCTGACCACGAACAACGGCCCTGCATACCTCTACCGCAACGATCAGCTCGCGGGAAATCACAGCATACGTTTTCAACTCAGGGGAACGAAATCGAACCGCGACGGGATCGGTGCGACTGTCCGCATTGAATCTGGCGGGATGAGCGAGTCGCGCATGGTGAAGAGCGGATCCAGCTACTTGTCGCAGTCGGAACTTCCCATCACGTTTGGATTGGAGAAACGCGATCGCGTAAGCCGGGTGGAGATAAGCTGGCCCAGCGGAAGGAACGAAGAGTTCAGGAATCTCGCTTCGGGACGATGCTACGAATGCACCGAAGGTAAGGGAATCCAGCAGCTCGATGGATTCTGATTCTCAACCGACCCCATCAATTCGAACGCCGC
>Ga0208691_1000056_pt1 | contig 30281 bp, 28 predicted proteins | sample June2015DPH_20_1_FD_184719 | JGI IMG/M metagenome (GOLD analysis project Ga0208691, IMG submission 184719) | Peatland microbial communities from SPRUCE experiment site at the Marcell Experimental Forest, Minnesota, USA - June2015DPH_20_10... | ecosystem: Environmental > Terrestrial > Soil >... | reverse complement strand
GATAACTCGCCGCTTGGCCTCCGGAATCTTCTTTCCCAGTTTTTGTGCGATCTCAGCAATACGAGGAAGCTTACTTGTTTTTTTGCTCTTCTGGGTAAGCTTAGGCATACCGACTTTAGAATAGCAAGGAGGGTCACTCTTCCTTATTGGCGGCTTTCCGCGCCGCGTCTATCCGCGCCTGAGCGTGACGAACGGCGATCAAAGCTGCCGCGATATCAATTCCCAGCGCGGGATTGATCATGGCCTCCTGGGCGTGCTTCAAATCTTTTTCGGCCTGCGGGACATCGATCTCCTGAGCCTTCTCGGCGAAATCGGTCAGGACCCGCACTACATTATTGTGGATCTCCAGGAACCCACCGCCCACCGCCAGGCTGAAGTAGTGATCGCCCGGCGTGGTGTAGGTCATGGCGCCGATTCCCAGCTCGGAAATCAACGAAGCATGGTCCGGCAGGACACCGATGTATCCATCCTTGGCCGGGATCTGCGCGCGGATCACCTTCTCGCGCGCTAAGAGGCGCTGCGGAGTGGCGATCTCGATCTCGAAATCCTCGGCCACGGTTTATGCCTCACCCTGCTTTCGCAGTTCTTCCGCCTTCTTCTTCACATCTTCGATGCTGCCCTGCATGTAGAACGCTTGCTCAGGCAGGTCGTCGTGTTTCCCTTCCACCACTTCCTTGAAGCTGCGCACGGTATCGGCCAGCGTCACGTACTGGCCTTTGATCCCGGTGAACTGCTCGGCGACGTGGAACGGCTGCGACAGGAATCGCTGGATCTTGCGGGCGCGCGCCACAATCTGCTTGTCGTCATCCGACAACTCGTCGATTCCGAGAATCGCGATGATATCCTGCAAATCTTTATAGCGCTGCAGAACCTGCTTCACTTGCTGGGCTACGTTATAGTGCTCCTCGCCCACGATGCGCGGGTCCAGAATTCGCGAAGTGGACGCCAGCGGATCAACTGCCGGATAAATTCCCTGCTCCACCAAGCTGCGCGTCAAATTGGTGGTTGCGTCCAAGTGGGCAAATGTTGTGGCGGGCGCGGGATCCGTATAGTCGTCGGCAGGCACATAAATGGCCTGCACCGATGTGATGGAGCCCTTTTTGGTGGACGTAATGCGCTCCTGCAATTCGCCCATCTCGGTCGCCAGATTCGGTTGATAGCCCACTGCGGAAGGCATGCGTCCCAGCAGCGCCGAAACTTCCGATCCGGCCTGCGTGAAGCGGAAAATATTGTCGATGAACAGCAGCACGTCCTGGCCTTCTTCGTCGCGGAAGAACTCAGCCACGGTGAGTCCGGAAAGCCCAACGCGTAAACGTGCGCCCGGCGGCTCGGTCATCTGGCCGTAAATGAGCGCTACTTTGGATTTCGTGTAATCCTTCGGATTCAGCACGCCGGATTCCTGCATCTCGAGCCACAGATCGTTGCCTTCTCGGGTGCGCTCGCCCACGCCCGAGAAAACCGAAACGCCGCCATGCTTCAAAGCGATGTTATTGATCAACTCCATGATCACAACCGTTTTGCCGACGCCGGCGCCGCCGAACAGTCCAATCTTTCCGCCTCGCAAATACGGTTCCAGCAGATCCACCACTTTGATGCCGGTCTCGAACATCTGCGACTCGGTGGCCTGCTCCTCAAAAGCGGGCGCGGCACGATGGATGGACCACTTCTGCGCCGTATCGATGGGCCCCATGTTGTCCACCGGCTGTCCGATCACGTTCATCACGCGTCCGAGCGTCTGATTTCCCACCGGCACTTCCACGGGATGCCCCAGGCTCACGGCTTTCATTCCGCGCACCATGCCATCGGTTGGTTGCAGCGCGATGGCGCGCACGCGCCCTTCTCCGATGTGCTGCGCAACTTCGGTCATTACATCGATGGGTATTGGGGTGGTGAAGCCTTCGCTCGTGATATGCACCGCCGTGTAGATCACCGGGATCTGGTGCTCCGGAAATTGAATGTCGATGGCCGGTCCAGCCACCTGGATCACTTTGCCTTCTACTAATGCGGATGTCGTTGCCATATATGATGCCTTTCCAACGCTTCCTTCCGGTCGCGGCTCAGTCTAAGGCGGCTGCGCCGCTCACGATTTCGATAATTTCTCTGGTAATGCTGGCCTGCCGCACGCGATTCATCTTCAACGTCAATGAGTCGATTACTTCCGCCGCGTTTGAGCTGGCTGCCTCCATGGCCGTCATGCGCGCCGCATGTTCGGCTGCGGCGGATTCCAGCAGCGCCCGGAAAATCTGCGCTTCGATATAGCGCGGCAGCAGGCTTGCCAGCAGTTCACCGGGAGGTTGTTCGTAAATGTAGTCGATCTGTTCCTGGCCCTCGGGCGGTTCCAGCGGCAGCAGGCGCGAGACCACCAGCCGCGAGGCCATCAAGCTTTTGAAATTGTTCAACACTAGATAAACGGCGTCAATTTCACCCTGCTTGAATCGCTCGGTGACTTTGCGGCCGATTTCCTGCGCATCCTCGAAGCGAACCACTTTTTGAAAAATTGCGGAATAGTCGCCCGTGATCTGGCGATGCCGTTTGCGGAAGAAATCGCGCCCCTTGCGCCCGATTAACTCCAGTTGAACTTCGGCGCTGGAGTTATCCGCAATGAATTTCTGCGCGGTTCGGATTACATTCGAATTGAATGCTCCGGCCAAGCCTCGGTCGGCCGTGATGACCAGCAGTTGAATGCGCTTCTCCGGCCGTTTGATGAGAAATTCAAGGCCTTCGCTTTCCTGGCCGTCGCCCACCGCCTGCATGACGTTCGCCAACATCCGCCGGATGCTCTGCGCATACGGGCGCGCCGCCAGCACGCGATCCTGCGCGCGCCGCAGTTTCGCCGCCGAGACCACTTTCATGGCCTTGGTGATCTGTTGCGTGTTTTTGACCGAGCGAATTCGCCGGCGCAGATCAATCAGGCTGGGCATGGAAGTTAAACCGTTGCGGCTGCCGGAGCATGCTGCGACACAAACCGCTCCTTGAACTCCTTCAGCACCGTATTGATTTCGCCCTTTAGCGCATCATCCAGCGCTTTTTTCTCGCGAATGGTCTGGAGCATAGCCGGGTGCGCCGAGTCCAGATAGCGGTACAATTCCGATTCAAACGCCCTGCACTGGTCTACTGGAAGATCGTCCAGCACACCGCTATTCCCGGCATAAATGATCAGAACTTGCTTTTCTACCGGGAGCGGCGAATATTGCGGCTGCTTCAACACCTCCACCAGACGGTTCCCGCGATTCAACTGAGCCTGAGAGGTCTTGTCCAGCTCGGAGCCAAACAGCGCGAAGGCCGCCAGATTGCGAAATTGCGCCAGATCCAGACGGAGCGAACCGGCCACCTGCCGCATGGCTTTGATCTGCGCGCTGCCTCCTACGCGGCTCACCGAAAGGCCCACGTCGATAGCCGGGCGGATATTCGAATTGAACAAATCCGCCAGCAGGAAGATTTGCCCGTCGGTGATGGAAATCACATTGGTGGGGATGTAGGCCGAGATGTCGCCGGCTTGCGTCTCGATGATCGGAAGCGCTGTCAGCGATCCTCCACCTTTGGCGTCGTTCAATTTCGCGGCGCGTTCCAGCAGCCGGCTGTGCAGATAAAATACGTCGCCCGGATACGCCTCACGTCCCGGTGGACGGCGCAGCAGCAGCGAAATCTCGCGATACGCCGCGGCGTGCTTTGAAAGGTCGTCGTAAATGAGCAGCGCGTGCCGGCTGCTATCGCGGAAATATTCGCCGATCGCGCAACCGGAATATGGCGCGATGTATTGCATAGGTGCGGGATCGGAAGCCGTGGCCGCTACAACCACGCTGTACTCCATGGCGCCGTTGTCTTCGAGCGTCTTCACTACCTGCGCTACGGTGGAGCGCTTCTGGCCAATAGCGACGTAGATACAGATCACGTCGCCGCCCTTTTGGTTGATGATGGTGTCGATCGCCACCGCGGTCTTGCCGGTCTGCCGGTCGCCAATGATCAGCTCGCGCTGGCCGCGGCCGATCGGAATCATGGAGTCGATCGCCTTGATGCCAGTCTGCAGCGGCTCCTTCACAGGATGCCGGTCTACTACGCCAGGCGCGATGGTTTCGATGGCACGCGTTTCCTTGGTGGCCACCGGACCTTTTCCGTCGATGGGCTGACCTAGCGCGTTTACCACGCGTCCCACCATGGCTTCGCCCACCGGAACCGACATGATTTTTCCGGTGCGCCGGACTTCATCGCCTTCACTAATCTCCTGGTATTCGCCCAGCAGCACGGTTCCCACCTGGTCTTCTTCCAAGTTGAGCGCGATGCCCGTCACGCCGTGCGGAAACTCCACCATCTCGCCGGCCATGACGCGGTCCAGGCCGTAAATGCGGGCGATTCCATCACCAACCGAAATCACCGATCCGGTCTCGGATACGTTTACCGCTTGTTCGTAATGCTCAATTTCGCTGCGTAACACGCGCGCGATTTCATCAGCTTGGATTTGAGCCATATATTAAATCAACACCCCTATTCCCCCGATTCCTCTGTCAACTCACGCCGCAGTTGTTCGAGTTGGCCGCGCAGCGAACCGTCGTACAATGTCGACCCGATGCGCGCCGTTGCGCCGCCTAACAGCTCCGGATCTACTGCAAAGCGCAAGCGCATGCGTTTTCCCGTCAACTGCGATAATTCCGATTCCAGCCGAGCGCTGCGTTGTTCATCGAGAGCAGCCGCCGAGGTCACTTCAGCGCGCGCGAATCCCATGCGCTCATCTAACGCCAGTTCGAACGCCTCGCGCATCCCGTCCAGCATCGCGATGCGCCGGTGGTTAATCACCACGTATATGAAATTCCGGATGTAAGGCGCCACCGCTAGCTCGTCCAACAGTTTGCCCATCACCGCGCGCTTGCGCGAAGTCGGAATGGCGGGCGTGAGCAATGCGGTTCGCAACTCAGCCGATTGCGCCACCATTTGCGCGGCCGCGCGTAGTTGCGTTACTGCATCCTCTGGCTTCAGCGTCGATCTCGGTGTCAGTACGATGTCTACCAGGGCGCTGGCGTAGCGGTGGGCCAATGCGGAAGCCATGCGTCAGTTCCTCTCGCCTGGCGTAATGCGGGAACGCAAATCCTGTAGGAATTTATCCGCCAGCGAATCCTGCGTGTCTTTGGTCATGCGCGACCGGATACGTTGCTTCGCCAGATCCAACGCAAGCTCCGCGGAATATTTTCGCAGATCGGCGCTGGCCGCGCGCGACATCAGCTCAATTTCCTGCGTCGACTGCGCTTGGATTCTTTGCAGACGGTGCATCGTCTCGCGGCTGATGCGCCCCCCTTCCGTGGCGATCTCGTCGCGCGCCTCGGCACGCAATTTTGCAATCTCGCTTTCGAGACCCGCTAGCCGCCTTTCAATGGCGGCCGCGCGCGCCTCGGCCTCCTGTTTGGTCTTGGTGGCCTCGGAAATCCCTTGTTGTATTTCTTGAGAACGCTGCTGGAAGTATGCGGGAGCATGTTTGCGAATCAAGTAACCGAGGCCGGCAGCGAGGATCAAGAAATTCGCCCACTTCCATCCCAGCCACGGATCGCCGGTCTCAACTTCCGGCCCACCTTGCGCGAACAATGCCGCAGCAAAAACAATCCCCAGCCCGAGCGCCCGCGTGGCGCACGCACTCATGCGTGCCGCGTTCACACTCGTGTGAACGCCCAGAGCGTTCCGCAGCCCCTTCACGACGCTCTCCCGCCCAACAACGACCGCGTTATGTCTTCCGCCAGCGACTCCGCCGTCGCCGCTAACGATCGCTTGGCTACCGCAGCTTCCGCCTCTAGTTCCTGTTTGGCTTTGTGAATCAGCTCGCGCGATTCGCGCCGCGCTTCGTCCAGGCGCGTGGTTTGTTCTGAGATCCAGCCCCGCCGCGTCTCTTCATTTTGCTGATAAATCTCCTCCCGCGCCTTGCGCAACGCAGCTTCGAGCGTAGCTGCCTTCTCGGAAGCCCGCTTCAGCATCGCGGCCGCGGATTCGCGCGCCCCTTCGGTGGCCTCCCGCCGTTTTTCAAGCACTTCGCGCATCGGACGGAAGAACATCCACTTCAAATAAAAATGCACAATCAGCAACAGGCAAATGGTCGGTATGGCCTGCAGCAATATTCCACCTAGCGCCTGTAAGGTTTGGCCCATTCAGTTTTTCGAGGGAACTTAGCGACTCTCAAGAAGGAGTGATGATCAGACTGAATCCGTCTGAAACCACTATCCCAAAACCGTTACCCTAACATACTTGAAGAGCCGAATACAAGGCGGGAAGCACGGATTTTCTTGGGGTTTAGTGCACTCCGAGACGCCGCTTTCCCCCTCTTAGTAGAATACACCTTCGACCACAAGGAGATCACTATGGCTGAAAAACTTCCGCAAACCCTGGCGAACCACGTTCGCGTCCAACCACCCTTCCACCTCTTCGTTCTTCCGGTCACTGCCACGGCGTTGATTCTCGCGATCATCAACGTCGTCCGGCATTACGACTTGCTCGAAGCCTGGGCCCTGGTTGCCCTAGCCTCGGCAGCCGCCGTGGCCGCGCCGTTCATCCGCATCAACGCGCTGAAGGCTCAGGATCGTGTGATACGCCTCGAAGAGCGCCTACGCCTGGCTTCGATTCTCAACGATCCGCTCAAATCCCGAATCGGCGACCTGACGGAGGCCCAACTCATCGCCCTGCGCTTCTGTCCGGACGCGGAGCTGTCAGGCCTGGTGGAAAAGTCGCTTCATAGCAACCTCTCCGGTGGCGACATCAAGAAGTTAATCGTCAATTGGCGCGCAGATACCTTCCGGGTTTAGCATCCTTCGCGCTGGCTGCGGCATCTGACTAGGATGCAGGAATTAGCAATGGTAGAATCCACCTACGCCCGCGAGCAACTACTCGACCGCCGCCAAAAACTCACTACGGTACTTACGCACACGCGGATCAATCCGCATCTTGCTGCACTACTGGAAGAAGTAGACGCCGCGCTCGAACGCGTCGAGACCGGATCCTTCGGCATCTGCGAGTATTGCCACGACACCATCGAGGCGGACCGGCTGGCGTCCGATCCATTGATCCGCTTCTGCATCGATCATCTGAGCCGCGAACAACGCAGCGCGCTGGAGCAGGATCTGGTGCTGGCCGCGAGCATGCAATCCGGATTGCTGCCGCCGCGCGAACAGCGCTTCGGCGATTGGGAGATCGCGCATCATTATCAGCCCATGGGTCCAGTCAGCGGCGATTATTGCGACGTCATCCAGTGCCCCGCCGGCGAATTGTTCCTACTGGTGGGGGATGCCTCGGGAAAAGGCGTAGCCGCTTCGCTGCTGATGACGCAATTACACGCCATGTTCCGCAGCCTGATCCACTGCAACATTGCTCTGAAGGAATTAATGGAGCGCGCCAATCGCATCTTGTGCGAGGGAAATTCAGGACGCTCTTTCGCCACGCTGGTGTGCGCGCGCGTGAGTCCCACGGGACTGCTGGAAGTGTCGAACGCCGGCCATTGCTCGCCGCTCGTCGCCGGCACGTCCTCCACCAGGCGGATCGAAACCGCCAGTCTTCCACTCGGTATGTTCACCGGCGTCGAATACGAAGTTGAGCGCCACCAACTGAACCACGGCGACACATTGATTCTCTACACCGATGGAGTCAGCGAGACCCGCAATGGAGACGACGACTATGGCGATCAGCGCTTGGAACAACTGCTGCGCCGCTGCTTCCACCTGAGCCCGCGCTCTCTGGTGGACGCCTGCATAGAGGATTTAACCGCGTTCCGTGGCCACTCGAGGCCGGCGGACGACGTGACATTCATGGCCGTCCGCCGAAATTAAGTTGTAGGGCAGGATGCCATCCTGCGGCGGGTTGCCAACCCGCCATTTCAAACAACCACCTGCGCTACGATCAAGGTGCGAAATGTCCGCCTCCGCCCCCAGCCTTTATCTCGAACGATCCGGGCCGTTGCAGCGCTTCTGGGGACTCTTTCGCCAAGCTTGGGTTGCAGGTTACGAAGACAATTGTTTTGGAATCGCCAAGGGCGTGGCTTATTCCGGGCTGCTGGCGTTCTTCCCCGTGTTGGCCTCCATCGCAGCGATCCTCGCGACGGTAAACGCCGAATCGGTGGCGCACGTATTCTCCAGATTCCTGTTTGAAGTGGTGCCGCCGGGCACGGAGGAATTGGTCTCAAACCAATTCGCGGTGAAGGGACAAAGGCCCGTGTGGCTGATTCTTTTGGCTGGCGCGTTTTCCGTGTGGGCGGCATCCGGCGCCATCGTCAGTTTAATGGAAGGATACGCGGCTGCGTACCGGCTGCCATCCGGGCGCAGTTTCCTCAAGGAACGCGGCGTGGCCATCCTTTTGGTTTTTACGGTAGCTCTGCCGGCCATCGGTTCGTCGGCGCTGATCCTGTTCGGCGCACGCAGCGAAAGATCCATGCTGGGGTGGTTCGGCGTGGCGCCGGATATGGATATCAAGGTCTGGGTGAGTTTGCTCGGCAGCCTGCTGCGATATGTGGTCGCGCTGGGCGCCACGGTGTTGGTGACGGCACTTCTGTATTGCGTTGCGCCCAACCGGCCGCTCAAGCTGCGCGCGGTATTTCCAGGGGCATTCGTGGCTACGTTTTTGTGGCTTCCCGTGACGTCCGGCTTCGCCTGGTACGTGCGGAACATCGCCAACTACAGCGTGCTGTACGGCAGCATCGGAGCGGTGATCGCATTGTTGGTCTGGATGTATTTGGGCGCCGTGATCTCATTGATCGGTTGCGAATACAACGCGGTGCGCGAACGTCTGGCGTGCGAGTTCTGACGCGAACTCTGGTGAAGGCACGCGATTAGCATTTGTCGAATATCTTGCGATACTCTTCATCGGTCAGCGCCGCGGCACGGATGAGCTGCTTTAGTGTTCCCATTGCAACCTCCTTGTGATTCGGAATGGAGAGAAGAACTGGCCAACCGGCGCGTGAGAGTATGATGTGGCTGCCAGACTGCCGTCTCTTGACCCAACCAATAGAGCAAAACGCCTTTACGTGTTGCTGCCCGGTGGCTTTGGGGAGAAGCGAGGCGGCCATTCTCGATGTTTAGTTCGCGGCAGCGAATTTCACGATGTAAAGGCTGAACTCGCTGCCGGCGAAACGTCTTTTCGGGTCCACCAAGCCCTCCTCCCTTCGCTTCCAACTGCAACCTTGTACGAATGATATTATCTTAGGCGGGGGCGGTTCATGCACAAAGGCCAGCACCCCAGCCGGGATTTCAATGCCGTTTTCATTGATCAATGTACTGAGTCAACCCAGTTTGCACATACTGATTTGGGAAGAGGACGGGGCCTACATCGCTAAGTGTCTCGATATCCCGGGATGCGTATCCCAGGGAAATACGCGCGAGGAAGCGCTGGGCAATATCCGCGATGCCATCTCACAGTGCCTGGAAGTGATCCAGGAAGATGCAAATAAACCGCAAGACCCCTTGAATTCAGTGGAACTCATAGAGCGTCCACTTTCAGAGTTCATCGAAGCCCGCTAGCCCAATCGGACCACAGCTTGTTACCTGCCCAATCCCTGATGGCTCCTGTATTCTTGTCTTATGGAGCTCCGAGGTAAACGTATCGCGATTCTCGTCGACACCGCCTACCAGGAAATGGAAGTTTGGTATCCCTACTACCGGTTCCAAGAAGCGGGCGCCGAGTGCGTGTTTGTGGGAGCCGAAGCCGGTAAGGTGTACGCGAGCAAAGTGGGTTATCCCGCCACCGCACAACTTTCCTATGACGCTGTGACCGCGAATGCCTTCGACGGCGTCGTGGTTCCCGGTGGTTATGCGCCTGACCACATTCGTAGGCACGCGAAGGCGAATCATTTCGTAAAGGATCTGGACGCGCAAGGCAAGCTGGTCGCTTCCATTTGTCACGGCCCGTGGGTGCTGTGCTCGGCCCGAATTCTCAAGGGCCGGCGCGCCACGTGCTTTTTCGCCATCAAAGACGATGTGGTGAATGCCGGCGCAAATTACGAAGATGCTGAGGTGGTGGTGGATCGCAACCTGGTCACCTCGCGCAAGCCGGAGGATCTGCCGGCCTTCTGCCGGGCCGCTATCAACGTCCTGGTGGAACAACCGGTGCTGGCTTCTTGAACAGCGCGGATCCCGTAATCTCGGTCCGCGGCCTTCGCAAGAGCTATGGAACTTTCGAAGCAGTGCGAGGCATCAGCTTCGAGGTTCGCGCGGGAGAAGTGTTCGGATTGCTCGGCCCGAACGGCGCCGGCAAAACCACTACGGTCGAGATCCTGGAAGGTCTGCGCCAGAGAAGCTCAGGAGAAACCATTGTCCTGGGCTACGATCCGGGTCTTGAGACTCGCGCCATCAAGGATCGCATCGGCGTCTGCCTGCAGGCCACCAATCTACCCGACAAGATCAAAGTGCACGAAGCTCTGGCGTTATTCGCGGCATTCTACTCGCGCAACACGGATCGCGAGAAGCTGCTGGAACGCCTGCAATTGGGCGACAAACGCAATGAATATTATTCGAAACTGTCCGGCGGCCAGAAACAACGCGTGGCGCTGGCGCTAGCACTGGTCAACGAACCGCAGCTGCTTTTTCTGGACGAACCGACCACGGGCCTCGACCCGCAAGTGCGTCTGGAAATCCATGGGCTGATCCAGGAGCTGCGCGACGCCCAGCGATCCATTTTGCTCACCACCCACTACATCGAGGAAGCTGAGCGCCTGTGCGACCGCGTAGCCATCATCGACGAAGGACAGATCATCGAGATCGGCACGCCGCGCGAGATCCAGCAGCGCACGCTCGGGCAAAGCCGCATCGAAATCCGGTGCGAACAGCCGCTGCCCGCCACCGAGATTGATTCATTCTTGAGTACCGAGAAGCACGCATTTTCGGACGACCGGAAGTCGCTGACGGTCCATTCCACCGCGCCCGCCAGAGCCATTGTGGAATTGGTGAAATGGATCGACCAGCATGGCATCGAACTGGCCGACATCCATTTGAAGCGGCCTACGCTTGAAGATGTTTTCATCGAGCTGACAGGTAAGAGGCTGCGCGAATGATGAAAAGTTACCTGGCGATGGCCGCCATCAATCTCAGACTGACATTCCGCGACCGCACGGTAATCGTTTTCAATTACCTCTTCCCGTTGGTATTCTTCTTCATCTTCGCCCAGTTGTTTCATGCCGAGCAGGGCGGCGCCATCATCCAGGTGCTGACCATGGTGCTGAACATTGGAATTCTCGGCAGCGGATTTTTCGGCGCCGGCATTCGCGCGGTACAGGAACGCGAAGCGAACATTCTGCGCCGCTTCAAAGTGGCGCCCATCTCAGCCGCGCCCATTCTGGTGGCTTCCTTGGTTACCGGTCTGCTGAACTTTCTGCCATCCGTGCTGATGATGGTACTGCTCGCACATTTCATGTATGGGATGGATTTTCCACAGCGTTGGTTTTCGCTGCTCATCTTTGTGTCCATCGGCTCGTTGGCCTTCCGGTCTCTGGGATTGGTGATCGCCTCGGTGGTGAATTCCATGCAAGAGAGCCAGATCGTCATTCAATTGATATATTTTCCGATGCTGTTTCTGAGCGGCACCACCATTCCGTTGAGCATTCTGCCCAACTGGGTGCAGGTTCTCGCGCAGTTCATTCCAGCCACGCATCTGATGACCGGCATGCAAGCCATCCTGGGACGCAATGAGAGCCTGGCGCAAAATGCATCCGCGGCCGGCGCTTTGTTGTTGACCCTGCTGCTTGCCACGTTCATCGGCGTCAAGCTTTTTCGCTGGGAAAAGGAAGAAAGAATCCGCGGCTCAGCGAAACTGTGGCTGGTGGCTGTTCTGGCGCCCTTTCTGATTCTGGGCGTGTATCAGGCCTACACCAAAGACAGCGTGGTGAAGGCGCGCTTGTTGAATCGCGACCTGCAGCGCAGCCGGTCGCTGGTGATCCGCGACGCGCGCATCTTCATCGGCGATGGCCGCGTGATCGAATCCGGCGGAGTGTTAGTGAAGAACGGCAAAATCGAGCGGATTTTCGAAGGCGCCACGCCCGATCCCAAAGAACTCAAGGCGGAAGCGATTGATGCCGCCGGCAAAACGCTGCTTCCCGGTTTGATCGACACGAACGTTCACCTTTCTGCTTCGGGCGGATTTGAGGAATCGCCGGCTGGGTCGACGCCCGATAAAACCTTGCCGCGCGCGCTGGCGGCTTATCTATATAGCGGCATCACCGCCGTGAAAAGCTCCGGCGATCCGTTAGACGTCATCTTGAAAGTGCGGACGCTAGTGAATTCGGGGGAACGCCTCGGTGCGGAGTTGTTCACTTGCGGCCCGGTATTTACCGTTCCAGGCCGGCACAGCGTGGAGTATTTCAACGATCAAACGGTACAAGCCCCGAAAACTCTCGCGGAGGCGCGCCAACAGATGCTGGCCCTGAAACAGCGCGGCATGGATGCCATCCAAGCGAATCTGGAAGCCGGGCAAGATGGAAATTTGCTCAACCGGATGGACGTCGCTATCCTGCGTACGCTTTCCGAGGTTGCGCGCGCGCAGAGGTTGGCTGTCTTTATCCATACCGGCGACGCGCGGGACGTGGAAGATGCGCTGAGCGCTGGCGCCAGTGCAATTGAGCAAGGGTCCGTTCGCGAGAAGCTTTCGGACCAGTTGTTCGCTCAGATGAAAGCGCGAGGCATCGCGTACGATCCGGCGTTGACCGCAGTCGAGGGATTCGCGAACCTAATCAGCGGCAGCCTCGATGCCTTGGATAGGCCATTGGTTTTGCAGGCCGGTCCCGCCGCACTGATCGCGTCTACCAAGAAATTCCTGCAATCCGAGCAGGGCGCCGGGATCCGCGCGCAGGTGAAGGTTTATCCCATTATTCTGGATCTGGGAAAAGAAAACCTGATGGCAGCCTGGAAAGCCGGCGTGCCTTTAGTAGCGGGAACCGACGCCGGCGACCTGATGACCCTACACGGCCCCACCATCCAGCGCGAAGTGGAGCTGTGGGTAGAGGCAGGCATTCCTCCCGCTGTCGCGCTGCAGGCCGCGACCTACAACGCGGCACGGCTGCTGGGAGTTTCGGATCGAATCGGACTGATCCGCGAAGGACATGACGCAAACTTGCTACTGGTGGATGGAAACCCGTTGAAAGAGATCAAGCAGCTCGAAAGCATTCAGAGTGTGATATTCAAAGGCGAACGAATCTCACGTTCCGAACTGTTCGACCAGGAGTAAAACTGCACCGACTCCGTTGAAGACACCTCGTGGCGCCTCTCGTGCCGCGTTCACACTCTCCAGAAACTCGTTTGTAGATAGTTCAGTTCAGGGCGTTTTCCTTGCTCGCCCGGAACAACGGCAGGCTCGGATGGAATGATTCAGCATAAACCCGAAAGCTTTTGAGGGCGCTCCCTACCCGCCACTGGCACCCTCTTTGTAAATCCGCGCGGCTTCCACGTAGTGCATTGCATTCAATCGAAACCGCCCCCGTTCCTCGGCTGTAAGCTGCCGCTTCACTTTGGCCGGCACGCCCATCACCATGCTTTCCGGAGGCACCTCGGCGCCTTCCGGAACTACCGCGCCGGCCGCTATCACGGAGCCTCTACCGATCTTCGCGCCATTCAATACCACGGCCGCGATTCCGATCAGGCAATCGTCTTCGATAGTGCAGCCGTGGAGCATGGCAAGATGTCCCACCGTGACGCGATTCCCGATATTCAACGGAAACAATCCGGCATCGCAATGCAGCACCGAATTGTCCTGAATGTTGGTGTCGTCGCCGATGCGGATGGTGTTGACATCCCCCCGCGCGGTAACATTCGGCCAAATGCTCGCGCGTTCCCCCACGGTAACGTCTCCAATCACCTGTGCGCTCGCATCAATGTATGCAGATGCGGCAATTTTTGGAAGCACACCGCGATAAGGTCGAATCATATTTGCGTTAATTCGCGTTCATTCGCAGCCAATTATTGTTCCGGAAGTATCACCACTTTGCCGAACTGCTCTTTATTCTCCAAATACCGGTGCGCCTCCGCGATTTGGGACATCGGGCAGGCTCGATCCACCACCGGCTTCAGTTCGCCTTTAAAGACGAACTTGAGGACACGATGCAACTCGCCGAGGGTTCCCATGAACGATCCCAGCAGCGATTGCTGCTTGGTGAAGAGCGGACGCAGATCCAGCTTGACGTCGTATCCGGTAGTGATTCCGCAAGTTACTACGCGGCCATTCGTAGCCAGGCTCTCCACGCTCTTGGGCCAAGTGGCTGCGCCCACGTGCTCAAAGACTACATCGACGCCGCGTTTTCCGGTGATCTTCTTCACCTCGGCTGAGATGTCCTGGGTATAGTGATCGATGACGTAGTCGGCGCCCAGCACCTTGGCCTTCTCCAGCTTGGCCTCGCCTCCGGCGGTGGCGATCACGCGGCAGTGGAACATCTTCGCGATTTGGATTGCCGCCATTCCAACTCCGCTCGAAGCTGCCAGCACCAGAACATCTTCGCCGGCCTGCAGCCCCGCTCGTCCCAACAGCATGTGCCACGCGGTGAGGAAGACCAGCGGAGCCGCGGCCGCGTCCTCAAAACTGAGGCTCTCAGGAATGGGGATGACGGCATACTCCGGCGCAGTCATAAATTCGCGATTTCCGCCCCAGACGCCATTTCCGAAGAGCGCATATTGGCGGCACTGATTATCGAGACCGGAAACGCACTGCTCGCACTGACGGCAACTGAGCCCGGGCGCCAGCAGCACACGCTGGCCGGGTTTTACTCGCCAGCAAAGCTCGCCCACTTCCGTGACTTCGCCCGAGATGTCGCTGCCGAGGATATGCGGAAGCGTTCTCACTTTGGGCAGGCCCTGGCGGATCCATAGATCGAGATGATTCATCGCGCAGGCCTTCACGCGCACCAGTACTTCGTTTGCTTTTGGAATCGGAACCGGAATGTCCTCCAGCTTTAGAACTTCCGGGCCGCCGTATTCGTGGATTGTGACCGCTTTCATAGTGAGCGACCATCATAGCGAATCCTGGCCGAATGCGTCAGTCAGACCGATCGGATTTTCTTCTCTTGAACGGATTGAGTTTGCTCCAGAACCCACGCTTCTTGTGGGGTGAAGAGATTGGCTGCTCGGATTCGACTGTCTTTTCAACCGCGATTTCCGGTTCCGGCTGCGGCACGCTCGGTGCGGGCACCAGGGCGCGCGCCGCCGGCCCTGGCGTTGGCGGAGCCGGTTTTCTCAGATAAGCCGGTTTTCTCAGGGCAGCCGGTTTACCCAGAGCAGCCGGTTTTGCCTGAGGAGTGGGTTCTGCCAGGGGAGCGGGTTTTCCCAGAGGAGTCGGTTTCCCCAGCGGAGCCGGCCTTTCCAGAGCAACCGGTTTTGCCAGAGGTGCCGGTGCGGACTTCGAAATCGGAATCAACTCCGGACCAGCAATTCCAGCCGTCGCGCATATAGCCACGGCCAGTGCTGCCACTCTCACCCGTGAGGCCATTCTCGGCGCAGATCCCGATGATTTTCCCAAGCGCTTGAGCGCCAATCGAAATTCTTCGGCCGATTGGTAACGCTCGGCCGGATCTTTGGCCAAAGCCTTAAGAACGATGGCATTCAATTCGCGACCGATCTCGGGCTCGATATCAATGGGTGGAACCGGCTGTTTTTGTACCTGCGCGACCATGAGCGACAACCGGTCGGCAGATTCGAAGAGTTTCTTCCCGGTCAGGATCTCGTAAAGAACTGCCCCGGTGGAATAAACATCGGATCGCGGATCGGGTTCCCCTTGATGCCTGACCTGCTCCGGAGGCATGTAGTAAAGCGATCCTACGATGTCGCCGTCGTTCGTCAATTGATAGTCGCCCAGCGATTTGGCCAGCCCGAAATCAGTCAGCTTCACTCGACCATCCCCTGTGACGATCAGATTGCCGGGAGTAACATCGCGATGAACCACGCTGCGATCATGGGCGTACTGGAGTCCGGAAAGCGTCTGGCAGATGTAATTGATTCCGGATTGAATCGGTAGCCTGCCGTTCTGGAGCAACTTTTCGAGACTGCGTCCTTCGACGAACTCCATCACCAGGATCAGGCAATTTTTGAAATGCAGGGCATCGTGAACTCTTGCGATGTTCGGGTGGTCCAGGCGTCCTTGCACCTCGATCTCCCGCATGAATCGAAGGAATTGGCTATCGCTCGCAATGTCAGCCAGCAGGACCTTCATGGCCTCTTTGCGCTTCGTGGTCTGGTGCTCTACCTGAAATACCTGGCCCATACTCCCCGCACCGAGACGCGAAACGATCCGATACGGGCCGATGTCTTCGCCAACATGAAAGCTCATCTCAATCCTTGTTCATGTAAGCATTCGGAAGGCCAAGGAGTTGCAGTTGCGTAAGTAGAAGAGCTTAAGAGTCCAGCGAGATTACCGTGGGACTAAACGGCCTGCGACAAAGTGACAAACTGTCGCAAACTACCGGTAGCCCGCAGCCTGCAATTCAAACAACTCGGCATAACGGCCGCTGGCGGCCACCAGTTGCTGATGCGTGCCCTGTTCGATGATCTCGCCGCCGGCCAGAACCAGAATCCGGTCGGCCATGCGGACGGTGGAGAAGCGGTGGGAAATGAGCACAGCCATGCGGTCGCGCGTGAGTTCGGCGAAGCGCTGGAATACTTCAAACTCGGCGCGCGCATCCAGGCTGGCCGTGGGTTCGTCCAGGATCAATACCTGGGCGTCGCGCATATAGGCTCGCGCCAGCGCGATCTTCTGCCACTGTCCGGCCGATAAATCAATGCCGTTTTCGAAACGGCGGCCCAGCATCTGCTGATAGCCGCCTGCAAACTGAGCGATCATCGGCTCTGCCAGGCTCTTGCGTGCGGCGTCCTGAATGCGCGCCTGGTTTTCCAGCTCTTCGATGCGTCCGAAACCCACGTTCTCTTTCGCGATCATGTCGTAGCGCATGTAATCTTGAAAAATCACGCCGATCTCCTGGCGCAGGCTGTCCACATCGTACTCGCGGAGATCGATGCCATCCAGCAGAATCGCGCCCGCGGTGGGATCGTATAAGCGCGCCAGCAATTTCACCAGCGTGGTTTTTCCGGCGCCGTTCTCGCCGATCAATGCGATGCGCTCCTCGGCATCGAACCGGAAGCTGACGTTGCTGAGAACCTGGCGGTCGGAGCCGGGATATGCAAACGACACGCCGCGAAATTCGAAGCCTGAGCGGATAGGACGCGGGGCCGGAAGTGCGCCTTCCCTCGAAGTGATGGTTGGCTTCGTTTCGAAAAAATCGAACAAATCTTTGATGTAAAGAGCTTGCTCGGCGATATTGTTGAGGCTGGAAAAGAGACTTTCGATGAGCGTGCGCGACCGCGCGAAAGCGCCCGCCAAAAATGTGAGTGAACCGATGCTCAGCGCGCCAGATAACGTACGAATCAGGATTACGATATAGGCGGCGTAGTATCCGGCCGTAGGCAACAGATTCAGCAGCGATCCGGAAGCGGCGCGCTTGACCGCTAGCGCTTTGTTTTCGGCATAAAAGCGATCGAATAAGTTGCGGGAGCGGTCCGCCAGGTGTTTGCCGAGACCGAAGATTTTGACTTCCTTCGCGCTCTGGTTGCTGGCGCCCAGCATGCGGAGATAGTCCAGCTCGCGGCGCTCCGGCGTCCAGCGGTAAAGGATGGAATAGGCCAGCATGGCGAAGCGCGTTTCGCCCAGAAAGGCCGGGATGATCGCTACGATCAGCAGCGCCAAAAACCAGGGCGAAAAGGATACTACGGCAGCCGAAAGTGACAGCAGCGTAATAATCTGCTGGCCCATGCCGGCCAGGACGGCCAGCATCCCTAGCCGAGCGGTGGTTTGGCGGCGGGCGCGCTCCAGTTTGTCGTAAAAAACGGGGTCTTCGAAGGAAACCAGGTCCAGCCGGTTGGCGTGCTCCATGAGGCGCAGGCTGACGTGGTTGGTGAATTTGTCGCCCAGCAGGCTGTCACAGAGGTTGATTGCGCGCGAAAGCAGGTCGCTCATGACTGCCAGACCGACCTCATAGGCCACCAGGACCCAGATTCGGTTTGAGGCGCCAGAACGGCCCATAATCCGCTGAACAACTTGATCGATAATCAGCTTTCCCACCCAAAGCTGGCCAACTGGGATGACGGCGGCCACTAGTCTTAGCAGAACTGTGGCGCTGGTGATACCCGGGCTGGTATCCCAGACCATCCTCAGCAGGGGTGGGATATTCCGGAGAGCCCGGATTCGGTCCCGCCAGCTGGCTGGGGATTCGGATTTCGGCAGATGGGGATTCAAACTACCAGTTTATCGGGTTCGATTGGATCTGATGAACGGGGCCAAAAGGCCCCGTTCTTCGACACTATCCGCCTGGTTCTACAGGCCCCTGTTTTTCACAGGGTGATGTGTACGGGAGAATCAGATTCGACGGAAACGCACCCGCCAAAATCTGTTAGTGATCAGATCATATGGTTTCGAAGGTTGCGAGTCAATGGGAAAATCTAAGCCATTAGAAAATTCCCCTAAGCTATTGTCCAGGGCCGGTTTACCAGTGAGAGATCCTTTTTGAAATGCTGTGGAAAGAACTGTGGGAGACCGCTGGAAAACAGGGGGCGTGGTTTCTAAGCTGGAGAAAGGCGAGGAGTTATTTGTCCCCAAGATGGAGCGTCGTCATCGCCGTTCCAGCATCTGAGTAGCCAAACCTGCGAGCCACTACTCGGGCTGCTCCAAAGGCTAGCCCCGATAGTAGGCAAAAGCCTAATACTATACCAGCCAGGGCCAGTATGCCCAATACCATCTGGGCTGCAGTTTGGGGACGTATGACCAGGGGAATCTGCTGATCGTCGGAAGAGACGGTGGCTTTGTAGTCGATCTGGCCAAGAAGTTGGGCTGCAGCAGCCTGGCCGCCGGGCGCCAAGACCAAAGCCACCAGCGGTCCGGTTCGCTTCACGGCAGCATCCGGAAGCTTCTCGAGGATCGCCGCCTGTTGGCGGGCCATTTGCATGTTGGGATAAGAAAAAATGGCGAGAGTAGCTTCGCCCGCGGAGGTTCGGTAGCGTGCAAGATGACCTTCCGGTGCGAATTCAAAATTCACCGCCGATGCCGGAATTTGGGGGGCTGCGGCCTGAAGACCGGCAGGGCCCAGAATGTAGCGTTCCGAATGGGCTACCAGGCCCTTCGATGGCAGGTAGTTGCGGAGAGTGGGCAAGGCGGCGTGGGACATCTTGGGGAGCGCATCCACCAAGCCGGCGAGATTCTTTGGACAATTCCCAGTACAGGTGATCAGATAATTGCCCACCTGAAGCGGTGGCTGGGGCATCTCCAAAGCGGCGGCATAAGCGCCGGTGGAATCCTTGAACCGTTGCGCCGATACTACGAATGAACCGTAGTTGGCTTCCTCGGCCTCATCCTTGCCGTTTTCGTCCGGTGCCGTGGCCGCCGGTTTGACGGTTTTGCGCTCGTATTTACCCAAGTGATCCGGCCAAATGGCCGCGCTTGCCGAGGCAATAAATAAAATTCCGAGAATCAGGCTCCGCAGCATTTCTTGTATTTCTTGCCGCTGCCGCAGGGACATGGGTCGTTGCGGCCGGCTTTCTTATCGGATATGGCTTGTTTCTTTTCCACTGTCCCACTGGCGCCACCGGCAAATTGCAGCTCGGCCATTTCCTTCTCTTTCTTGCGCTGGATATTGCGCGTGAAATCCTGAACTGTGGCTTGCGCCGCGCGCCGCTGATCGCTGGATGCGGCCACGAGCGCTTCTTCTTCGGATTCTTCCTCGTCCTCTTCTTCGTCTTCCGAGAATGGCAAAATTGGTTGCGGCCGTCCGCCCGATCCGTCGGCGCCGCCAGGACCACCCGAGGTTGTCACTTGCAAAAAGAACAGATACCGGATGGTCTCATCTTCGATGCGATCCATCATGTCCTGGAACAGCGTGAAGGATTCTTTCTTGTACTCGATCAGCGGATCTTTCTGGCCATAGCCGCGCAGCCCGATGCCTTCCTTGAGATGATCCATCGACAGCAGGTGATCTTTCCACTGGTTATCGATGACGTTCAGCATCACCATGCGCTCGGCTTCGCGCATGTTCTCCGGGCCAATCAGCGATTCTTTTTCGTTGTACCGGCCTTCCAGCAGATCGTTGATGTGGTTCTCCACTTCCTGGCGCGAGAAGCCGGCCAATTCCTGAGGATCCACTTTGACGCCGAACTGGGAGAGCACGTCGGACTGGAGCCCCGCGAAGTCGAAGGTGCTGGGGTGAGCGCGCTCCGGGCAGCGCAGATCGATAAAGGAGCCGACGATGCCGCGGATGATCTCGATGGCCCGTTCTTTCTGTTCCTTGCCTTCGAGCAACATGCGGCGCATGCCGTAAACAGCGTGGCGCTGTTTGTTCATCACGTCGTCGTATTCGATGAGGTGTTTGCGGGCGGCGAAATTCTGCGCTTCGACGGCTTTTTGCGCCGCGGCAATCCGCTTGGTAATGAGCTTACTCTCGATCGGTACGTCTTCCTCCATACCGAGGCGCAGCATGAGGTTCTGCATGCGCTCACCGCCGAAGATACGCATCAGATCGTCCTGCAGCGAGAGATAAAAGCGCGAGCTGCCCGGGTCGCCCTGGCGTCCGGCGCGGCCACGGAGCTGATTATCAATCCGGCGGGATTCGTGGCGCTCCGTGCCAAGCACGTGCAATCCGCCCAGGGCCACCACTTCGTCATGCTCGACGGTGGTTTCATCCTTGAAGCGGGTGTAGACCGTGTCCCATTCAACACGCTCGGGCGATCCAACGGCGGCGGTTTGCAGCGCGTCCGGATCCTTATTCTGCTTCTTCAGGTACTCCTTGGTGAGGAATTCGGGATTGCCGCCCAGCAGAATATCGGTGCCGCGGCCAGCCATGTTGGTGGAAACCGTGATGGCGCCTTTGCGGCCGGCCTGCGCCACGATGAACGCTTCACGCTCGTGATTCTTGGCGTTCAAAACTTCGTGCTTGACGCCCATTTTCTTCAGCGCGCTTGAAAGCCGCTCGGATTTCTCCACCGAAATGGTGCCCACCAATACAGGCTGGCCCTTTTCGTACAGTTCCTTGATCTCTTTCGCGGAGTTGCGGAATTTCTCCTCTTCCGTACGGTAGACGACGTCTTGAAATTCCTTGCGCAGCATGGCGCGGTTGGTGGGGATCACCACCACGTCGAGGTTATAGATCTTCTGGAACTCAGCCGCTTCCGTTTCCGCAGTGCCGGTCATACCGGCCAGCTTCTTGAACATGCGGAAATAATTCTGAAAGGTAATGGTGGCGAGCGTCTGGTTTTCGCGCTCGATCTTAACCGCTTCCTTGGCTTCGATGGCCTGATGCAACCCGTCTGACCAGCGGCGGCCGGGCATCACGCGGCCAGTAAACTCGTCGACGATGATCACCTGGCCTTCCTGCACCAGATAATCCTTGTCTTTGTGAAACAGCACGTGCGCTTTGAGCGCTTGCTGCACGTGATGCAGAATGCTCCAATTTTCCGGCTGGTAGAGATTGCCGCAACCGAGCAGCTTCTCCACTTTCGCGATGCCTTCTTCGGTGAGCGCAGTGCTGCGGTGCTTCTCTTCCACCGTGTAATCGCCGGTGGTGTAGCTTTCGCCCGGCTCCTTGCCCTTAATTTCCTCGCCGCGTATCAATTTCGGAATGATACGGTTGATCTTGTAATACTTGTCGGTGGATTCTTCGCTGGGCCCGGAAATAATCAGCGGAGTACGCGCTTCATCCACCAGGATGGAATCCACTTCGTCGACGATGGCGAAGTTGTGGCCGCGCTGCACGCAATCGTCGATGCTGAACTTCATGTTGTCGCGCAGATAGTCGAAGCCGTACTCGTTATTGGTGCCGTAGGTGATGTCGCAGGCGTAACTGGCGCGGCGCTCGTCGTCATCCAGGTCATGCACGATGATGCCAACCGACATGCCGAGGAACTTGTAAATGCGGCCCATCCACTCGGCGTCGCGCTTGGCCAGGTAGTCGTTGACCGTGACGACGTGCACACCTTTGCCTTCGAGGGCGTTCAAATAGACAGGTAATGTCGCGACCAGCGTTTTTCCTTCACCGGTCCGCATTTCAGAAATCTTGCCGTGATGCAGAACGATGCCGCCGATCAACTGCACGTCGAAATGGCGCATATTAAGGACGCGCCGGCCGGCTTCTCGGCAAACGGCAAAAGATTCGATCAGCAGGTTGTCGAGCGGTTCTCCGTTAGCCAAGCGCTCCTTGAACTCGATGGTCTTTTGGGCCAGCTCGGTGTCGGAAAGCTGTTGCATCGCGGGTTCAAGGTCATTGATGGCCGCGATGATCGGACGCATCCGCTTGGTTTCGCGTTCGTTCTTCGTCCCGAAGATTTTCGCGAGAATGGGATCGAGCATGGAGTGCCTAATAACATTTTAACTGATCGCGAGTGTTTCTGAACTGATCCATTCTGAACTGATCCAACTACGGAGGCGAACTTTGTTCTGGAGTAGACTTCGCGCCTTGGGCTTTCTATCCGTTGGTCTCATGGCCGTGCTGGCTGCTGCCCAGCCCTCCTCGGGCTTGCGACTTGCTCCGCTCTGCGAGATGCAAACGAATGTTGCCCAAGGAGAACGCAGGACGGTTCGAGTCGAAGGGGTGTACCTAGCTGGGTTGGAAGGCCAGTATCTTGTGACTGCAGGCTGTTCGGGCCGTAGCACGGATATCGAGTTCGAGCTGAAGTCACATCGGCTCTGGAGACGACTCGTCGAAATGTCGAACCGGACGAACACACGGAAGCACGTCTACGGCGACAGCGATGCAGTTCTGGTCGTTTTCGAGGGGGAGTTTTATGGGCCTCAAGTGCCGGACCCTAATCTGCCGGATGCAATTAGTAAGAACTATCATCCCGGTTGGGACCACAACAACGCTTCCATGACGAAGCTGGTTGTGCATGCCATCCATAGCGTCGAAGCCCTGCCCGCAGACCATCCGTGTGCGCCTCCAAAATCCGACCCGCGTCAGTGGCCTTGCTTCCAAAACCCTGCCCCTGTTTCTCGGTAGGAGCGCCCCAGACCACACAGGGAACCGAACGGCTCTCCAATCTCAGGTTTCACTCAAGGACGGTTCCTCTAGAAGCGTGCCGGACATGAAGAACCTCTACGAAATCTGGCGACTCGTGAGCGCGGTAGTAGATCAGAATCGGGGTATGCACCAATTGGCGTACACCCGGACGCCCCCGAACCGGGCTGCCGATGTGCGGGAATCGTTTTAGGAGGTCGATGTGGTTCAGAATAGAGTTACCGAACCGTTCTGCCGTCGCCGGAAAGTTAGCCCAAGAATAGGCCAAAATATCCGCGAATTCCGCTAGCGCGGTTTCTGTGATTCGAATTTGGAAATCCACTCTGGAATCAGTTTTCGGACTTCCTCAACGGGGACTGTGCGGCCATTGTCGGCATCCGCGATGCCACGATCAATGGCGGCCAACGTTTCCGCACTTACCTCGACTTCGTCCGTGACAGGAACTTGGAGCTTCAGGTCGATCATACTTTTACGGTAGCTCAAACGGAGTGATTCGCGTCACGCCAGCGCCGCTTTCGCGTATTGCAAGCACTTCGCCACCTCCTGCTCGGACGTTCCTTTGCCTTGGTATTCGTATTCGATAAACGCCGGGATCGGGTAGCGCTTTGTCTTCAGCAGGACCAGCACTTCCTTGATCGGAGTGTCGCCTTCGCCCCACGGCGTATTCGGTCCGTCGTTCTTCTTGCGATCTTTCAAGTGCAATAGCACGATCTTCGCGTGATTCTTCTCGATGAAATCCACTGGGTCGAATCCGGCGGCTGTGAAATGGCCGATGTCCAGGTTGATTCGATAATATTTCGACATTTCGAGCGCTTTCGCGAAACTTTCGGGCGTGCAGAATTGATTCGGATCTTTGGTATCCGAATGGCCATGCATGGCCACGATCATCTTGTGCTTTTCGGCGAAAGGAACCACTCGCTTGGCAGCCGTCAACGTGGTGGATGCGGTGATGATCCCCACGCCCAGAGCTTTCGCCATCAGGAATCCGCGGTCGATCTCTGCGTCCTCAAATTGATCCGAAAAGCTCAGATTGTATGCGTAGAGACGAACGCCGGCGTCATCGAATTTCTTCTTAACGTCGGCGAAATATGTAAGCGGGACGCTCAGCCTCCAGGCACGCACTTTGTCTTCGTAGGCTTTGAACGCCGCGCGCGTTTCTTCCTGCGTTCGTTTTACGCCCGACGGTGGTTGGAATAAGGAAATAAGCGCTTGGACTCCGCCGGCTTCGATGTGCGGCGAAAACAGCTCGCATTCACCCAGCTGGTCGGCCACCATGGCCTGGATCGCATCATCCAGTCCGAGGTCGCGGAAGCTATAAGACTGCACGCCCAGCCGCACGCCGGCGACCTTGGAATCGATTGGCTTAGCAAGCATGCGTGCTAGCGGGAGGGCGGCAGTGGCCATCCGTGCAAAATCTCTTCTCGAATAACTCATTCAAGTTTCTCCTGATTCATTCTGACCCAGGCAGCGTGAACGCGTACAGCATGTCGCCTGCGCCCACTACCAAGTATTGCCGGCCATCGAGCGAGTACGTCATCGGCCCATTGCTTACTCCTGCTGCGAGTTTGGAGTGCCACAGAATTTTCCCAGTGGCTGGGTCGAAGGCGATGAAGTTGCCGGAAGGATCGCCCGTGAAGAGCAGCTTGCCGGCCGTGGTCAAGACTCCGGGCGTTCCAAAGCCTTCGCCGCGGAATGGATGCGACCAGCGAATCTTGCCGGTTTTATAATCGATAGCTTTGAGTGCCGACTGCGACCACACGCCGCTATCACGGCCGCCGTAGCCCTCCGGACGATCGTCGGTGTCGGTGAGGTAATAAACGCTGTACGACTGCGAAGTATTGACGAAAAAGAGCCCCGAGTTGGGATCGAAGGCCGGCGGCGGCCAGTTGGTTGCGCCACCCGATGCCGGGGATACCAGCGTGCCATCGGTCTTGGGCTCCTTGGCTGGATTCGGGATCGGCTCACCCCGCGAGTCCACACCTTTCGACCAATTGATGTCGATGAACGGTGCGCTCACCAGATGCTTTCCGTTGGTCCGATCCAGGACAAAGAAGTAGCCATTGCGGCTGGCCTGCGCCACTAGTTTCGTGGGCTGGCCGTCGAACTCGGCATCGAACAAAACTGGAGTCTCCACGTTGTCCCAGTCATGCGTGTCGTGGGGCGAAGCTTGAAACCACCACGCCATTTTGCCGGTGTCGGCATTCAGAGCCACCAATGAGCAGGTCCAAAGATTATCGCCCTTGCGGCCTTGGCCGGAATGCACGGGATTTGGATTGCCCGTGCCCCAGAAAATCAGGTTGAGATTGGGATCGTAAGTGCCGGGCATCCAGGTCATGCCGCCGCCGTGCGCCATGGCGTCTTTATTCGGCCAGGTTTCCGAACCCGGTTCGCCAGGCTGCGGTTCACTATTCCAGCGCCATTGCACCTTGCCGGTCTCCGGATCCCGCGCCTCGAGATACCCGGGAACGTCGAGCGAATCGCCGCCCACGCCGATCAGCACATGATTGCCGATGACCAACGGCGCGGGCGTGGAGAAATACTGCTGCTTGAGGTCCGCGATCTCGACGGCCCAACGCTCGCGTCCGGTGTTCTTGTCGAGCGAAACCAGATAGTCATCCGGGGTTTCGAAAAAGAGCCAATTGCCGTAGATCCCCACTCCGCGATTCCCGATGTGAATGCCGCCCTTCGTCTGCCAGCGGAAATGCCAAAGCTCGCGGCCATTGCGGGCATCCACGGCCCAGGCGTGATCGGGGAGGGTGAAATAGAGCACGCCGTTTACTTCGAGCGGCGTGGCTTTGATTTGATTTCCGAAGGGGCTGCCTCCGCCGGTGTCGGCGCGATAAACCCAAGCCAAGCCGAGGTTGCGGACGTTGCCTGCGTTGATCTGCTCAAGCGGGCTGAAGCGCCGGCCGGAATAGTCGCCGTTGTAGGTGGGCCAAGTGTCGGTAGGTGGCTGGAGTAGCTTGGCGGGATCGAGCGCCTGCGCGTACACGAGCCCGGCGCTTAAGCACAGAAGAAGGAATTTCACTTCAGTGTCTCCAGATACGCCAGCACATTGTGCATGTCGGCGTCAGTGTATTTCTTCAATAGCTCCGCGTGGTCTTTTAGGGGATCGTGCACAGCCACTTTCACCCCGATCCCCTCGATTGGCCAGGAATGATATTCGCCCGAGGAATCTTTCATAGCAACGGTGAAATCATCCAGATATTCCAGCGTGCCCGCGTAAGACTGGCCCGAGGGCAACGTAACCGTCACGGTGGCTCGCGCGCGAGGATCGGGAGGAGGTCCCCGCATGCCAGGCAATGCCCTAGTCACCGGATAAAGAAATCTGGATTGCAGCGCCACTGGGTCAAACTTGGCAGCGACATGCGCCAAGTCGCCGGTTGCGGAATGGCAGTTGGCGCAATGTGCGCTGAAGTAGGTTTCACCGGCGTGCGCATCTCCAGTCACAACATCTAGAATTTTGTATTCGCCGCGGTTGGCCGCGGCCTGGCTGCGCGACAGCAGAAACGCGGCGATATCTTTTATCTGCGGTTCCGTCAGAGGGAACTTCGGCATCCCTTTGTCCAGACGGCCATTCAAGATCACTGGACCGATTTGGGCGCCGCTGCCTTCGTCGTGCAGCACCAGGACGGAACGCACCAGGTCCGGACCGGAGTTGCCGCCAGTGGCATTGGTTCCGTGGCAGAATCCGCAGTTTGTGACATAAAGTTTCTGCCCGCGTTCCACCGCAGCCGGATCGGGCGCCGCGCCGATGGCGAGAAAATTCCGGATGTTGAATCCGCCGGCGGCGGGACGCGGAGGAGCGTTCGTGGCCGGGGCTTGCGGCTCCTGGGCCGCTATCAGGCCGGCGGCCAACAGTGCGCCGGCAATAAAACGGATTAGACGCTGCATCGCATTACTCTAGGCGACACCAGCGGAGCGAAATGTTACTCCCCTTGTTACTCCACCTGTTTGGCCGGCCTTGCGTAGAAGCTATCCAGGAACTCGTACCGGTCGCGATGTGCTTCCGGAGCCGAATGGGCATCCACGTCCAGGTGCATCACCGAGTAGCCATCCTTTTCATCATTGCGGGGCCACTTGGGCAGCCCTGGCCTATTGGGATCGCCGGTCTTCGCGAAGTTGCTCCAATAGGTCTGCATCAGGTCGGAAAGCTTGTAGTCCTCAGGCTGCCAAGTGAAGCCTTTGAGCGAATCGAGCGTTCCGAACACATACTCGATTTCCGAGGCATGCACGGCTCCGAAAAGGTTCGATGCAACTCCCTGGAACTTGTTATCGGGATCAGCGGGACGAACGCGGCCGAAGATGTATTCATAAACCGGCTTGCCGCTGGTCTTGCGCTGCATCTCAATCCATTTCCATGTTCCAAAGACGATAAACTGATCGCTCGCAAGATCGATGGCCGAGGTCATACCTTCCTGGTCCGAACCCGCGGCGTAGACCTTCAAAACCGTCGCTTCGTCGGCCGGGAATTTTTGATGTACCTGTTCGCGGAACTTTGCCGCCGTGGTCTTTGCCAAAATCGCCTGGTACGACATCTCCTGGGCGTTCCAGCCGGCCATCAACGGTACGTGGCTCTGTTTGCCTGAGGCATAGATCTCCGCGGCGGAAGCCGGCATGAAATATCCGTCGATGTTCGGGCCGAAACGATAGTCGCCGCCCGATTTCGATGCCGCGAGCAGCTTGTCGGCTGGGATCGCGCGCATCTCCGCGATGGAAGACCCTTTCTGTGCCGTTGCGAACTTGGCTCCATCCGCTTCCGTTTTTGAAACCGCCATAGCCGCCAGCGTGCTGCCGAAAAACGCTCCACTCTCTCCGATAGCGCGGGCGAACAGACCTTTGGCCAGCGGTGAGGCCATCTGCGCGCTCACCGAGAACGAGCCGGCCGATTCGCCAAAGATGGTGACCTTGTTTGGATCTCCCCCGAAAGCGGCGATATTCTTATGCACCCAGCGCAAAGCTTCCAACTGGTCCAGCAGGCCGTAGTTGCCGGAGGAATTATGCCCAGATTCCTTGGTCAGCTCGGGATGGGAATAGAAGCCAAAAATTCCGAGCCGGTAATTCATGCTGACCACCACAACACCCTTGCTCGCCAGCTTCTCACCGTTTTGCCGCGGCTCCGAGGTAGCTCCTGCTTGAAAACCGCCGCCGTAAATCCAGACCATTACAGGAAGCTTGTCGTGCCCGGATTTCGCGGGCGTCCAGACATTCAGATTCAGGCAGTCCTCGCTCATGCCCGCGTCCTTGAACACCATGTCCCCGAAAACATTGTTCTGCATGCAGCGTGCGCCGAAATGGTCCGCCTTTTGCACGCCGGTCCAGGCCGGAACAGGCTGAGGCGCCTTCCAACGCAAATCGCCCACCGGAGGCGCGGCATAGGGAATGCCCAAGTAAGCGCGGACGCCTTTCGCTCCTGTGGTTCCCTCCGCTACGCCGCCTGTGATATGAACTTGACCGGAAGGTGCGGCCGGGAGAATGGCGGTCAGAAACGCGATGAGAGCTGCCCCGGCGAATCGAATGGTGTGTCTGTGCCTTTGCATCTTCACATCATATGGCAATTCGCTATGCCAGTATGGAATCAATCGCAGAGCAGCGAGAGCGCCGACCGCAGATCTAACAGGACCGCCGCCGGCCCGACCTCAGCCACAAACTGGCCGGAGTGCCGGTAAGCGGATCCTCCCAAAATGATCCTGGGAGCGCGCTCTTTTCGATCATTGCGAACGGAGCGAATCAGATGAGCGGCGGATGGCAGGTTCGAAACCAATGTGGTCGAAATGCACAATACATCCGCCGAGATCTCGTTAATGGCGTCGAGAATACCGGGGAGCGGGGTGTTCGATCCAAGAAAGCGAACGTTCCAGCCTTTCGATTCCATCACGTCGGCCACCAGATTTGCTCCAATCTGATGCATTTCTCCGGCCACCCCGGTTACCACCATTTGACCGCGTGGAGGGCTGTCGGGAATCAATTTCGGATAGATGCTGGAGATCACGAATTGAGCAACCGCCGTCGCCATGTGCTCTTGCGCGACTGAGATCCGGTTCAGTTCCCAGAGCTTGCCTATGCGATGCAGAGCAGCCGCAATTACATCTATGTAGATATCCACGTGGGAGTGCCCCGCCCGCAAGGCTTCCTCTACAATGTTCAGGGCCGCTTGTCTTTGTCCGTTGAGAATGGCTGCGAGAAACACTTCCTTGGTCAGGCTCAACGCGGCAGGCGACTCTTCCGGCTCGGCTGGGGATGCCGCTTCCTCACAAGCGTTTTTCGCACGAGTCAGGAAGCTTAATGCTTCCGAGTAGGCGTCGGGCGAAAGAACGGCGGCGAGTTGGGACGCGAGCTGCGCAAAGGTTTCCACCAGCGTGTGAGCCGCGATGCCGCGCGCGCCTAGCATCCGCGTGGTCCACAGGGCATAGTCCGCGAAGGATTCCGGCGAGCCAGCCTCCAACGCCCCACAGAGAAAATCGATATGAAACCGGGCGTCGTCGGTGCAGAATTGGCGGCCACGCTGCCCGTACCGTTGGAGCCAATCCGGGTGATCCAGGAAAAATTGGTCCGACATGCTCTGCGCGATAGGGTTCCGGGCAGCAGCCAATTTCTCAGCGATTGCGGCGCGGTCAAGGCTTAATTGGGATGGCACTCGCGATTTTTATTCAGCCTTGGAGGCTGACCACTTCGCCGGTCTCCACACGGTTTCGTCCGCCTTCCTTGGCCCGGTACAGTGCGGCATCGGCCCGGACCAGAAATGCTTCCGCAGATTCGTTATCTATCAAAGTGGCGACTCCGAAACTGATGGTGATCCGCTCCGGGCCGCCGGGAATTTGAATCGTTCCCACTTGCTTCCGAAGCCGCTCTGCGATAGCTACGCCTTCTTGGCACGCGGTCGCGGGGAACAACAAAAGAAACTCTTCGCCACCGAACCTGGCCGCGACGTCATACGGACGCACCTGACTACCGAAAATCCTGCCCAGGGCCGACAGGACCTGATCACCTACCACATGACCGTAAGTATCATTGATCCGCTTGAAGTAATCGATGTCGGCCAGAATCAGTGTCAACGGTTGGTGTTGGCGATTGGCGCGAGCGATTTCGCGCGCCAGTAACTCATCCAGGGTTCTGCGGTTGGCGAGGCCAGTCAAGGCGTCGGTTCGCGCAATGATCTCGATGGCGTGGTTGGCGCTCTCCAGCTCTTTGTTTTTGCGGGCCAGCTCACGCGCCATGGTTGCCAGCTGGTTGGCCAGCATCTGGCGCTCCGCCTGCAGGCGCAGAGCATGCTGCTCCTCGATCACGCCTAGCAGGAGGAATCCGCTCG
>Ga0208691_1000053_pt1 | contig 30945 bp, 30 predicted proteins | sample June2015DPH_20_1_FD_184719 | JGI IMG/M metagenome (GOLD analysis project Ga0208691, IMG submission 184719) | Peatland microbial communities from SPRUCE experiment site at the Marcell Experimental Forest, Minnesota, USA - June2015DPH_20_10... | ecosystem: Environmental > Terrestrial > Soil >... | reverse complement strand
CGGAGATGAAGGTAACTCGACAAGAGTGATAGACGATACAGAATCACTCGGCGCGTTGGCGTTAGGTGCTCCAGCAATAAACGCGTGGTACAACGATCGAGCTAAATAGGTTCAAACCAATAAAAGGTGAACTCAATGCTGCAAGCCTCGAAATCAAAGCCTCTAAGCCGCCGGTTGACCTCGCGTTTATTCGCCTACGCAAGCCTAGCCAGCGCGGCCGCAACATGCGCCCAAGCTGAAGTCATCTACACGCCGACGGACCACCCAATTCACAGCAATTACTTCCTACAGCCATGAAGGAGAAGTACAAGTGTTCGCGCTTCCCGGCAATCGAATGGTAGCCGTCAGCTTTCCCTGCGGCCCGCGATCGATAGTCCAGCCGCCGCCCCGCTGCAAGCAGGCGCCGTAATCGGACAAGGCAAGCCTTTCCGGCACGACGCCACTTGCATGGCCTTTAGCCTTTACGGTGCCAACGGCCCTTGGTTCCTCAAGCAAGATCACTATCTGGGTTTCGCTTTCAATATCGACGGCAAAGAGCACTTCGGCTGGGCACGCCTCAGCTTGGGCCGGTTCGTTTTCGATCACACTGCAACCATCACCGGCTACGCTTACGAAACCGTCCCCGGCAAAGCGATCATCGCAGGCGACGAGGGCAACTCGGGGGAAGTTTCAACGGCTTCGGCGACGCTCGGTGCATTAGCTCTTGGCGCGCCAGGACTCGACTGATCTCGAGCCTTTACAATTTTGCCTTCTCGTGGATCTCGACGGTGCTCCAAGTCTTGTCCCCGGCATGGCAGATGTTCTCGAGTGGACAGTCGACGCACTTCGGCTTGCGTGCGATGCAGAGCTTGCGCCCGTGCCAGATGATTTGGTGAGAGAAGAGGATCCATTTCTCGCGCGGGATCACGCGCATTAAGTCCTGTTCGATTTTCTGCGGATCGGCGTTGGTGGTCAGTTCGAGCCTGCGCGAGATGCGCTGGACGTGCGTGTCGACTACGACTCCTTCCGCGATTTTAAACCAGGTGCCGAGCACAACGTTGGCGGTCTTGCGGGCGACGCCCGGTAGGGTTAGAAGATCGGCCATGTTCAGCGGTACTTGGCCGCCGAAATCGGCAACGATCTTTTTTGCAGCGCCGACCACGGATTTTGATTTGTTGCGGAAGAATCCGGTGGAGCGGATGTCGGGTTCGAGTTGCTCGGGCGTGAGTGCCGCGAAGGCCTCCACCGTTGGATATTTCCGAAACAGTTCCGGTGTGACTCGGTTGACATTAACGTCCGTCGATTGCGCCGAGAGGATCGTTGCTACCAGAAGCTCCCAGGCGCTGGTGTGGGTGAGCGCGCAGGTGACTTCGGGATAGGTTTGGTCGAGGCGCTTCAGAATTTCTGCGATTCGTTCGGGCGCTAGGGGATTGTAGGCGGACTTTTTTTTGGTTTTTATCGCAGCGGGGGACTTGTTTCCGGCTGGACGGGCGGAGGCGGCCGTCGCTCCATTGGCATCTTTGCTGCGGTTCGAGCTTTCGCGCGGCTTTTTCGGCACTGCTTTCGCGGGCGAGGGCGCCCGCGCCACACGGTCTTTTCCGCTACGCGCAGGTTGGCGAGGAGTTTGTCCGCGGGGCATGAGGGCAACATCTTAGCAGAGCAACCGCGTCGAGTTCGTTCCCGCTCCAGCGGCGGGTCGCAGCGATCGCGATGGTCGGCGGAATTTCCTGCTTGACGCACCCGACCGGGGGGGGGATAAAATTCCGGGCAAATTAAGATAAAGGCGAGGACCCCGCTATGAAAAAATTCTGGTTATGTGCTTTGGCGCTCGGTGCAATAACTCTCGTCCCCACGAAGACCCGTGCATATGCCGACTGCCAAAGCGCCAATGCCTGCGGCATCCATGCTACGCGGCCGCATTGTACGTTTACTACGATTCTGAGGGCAACGCTTATTATGTGCAAGGGGGCTGCTGCGGATGCGCATAGCCCGCGCGGGCCAAAATAAGGATTGCCAGTAGGAGGTTGAGCTGTGAGACGTACAGTGCTTTGTCTGCTTGTCGTGGTGAACGTGGGCGCGCTTTTATGTCAAGCGCAGGTCGGCCCCCTCGTAGCAAAGCGGCACGTCGTGCGTGACGTGTTGGACTCGGAAGGGAACGTGGTAAGGCACTCCGAGACGTTTGGAAGATATTTGCGAAATTCGGCGGGCTCGACCATAGACCAAGAGTACTCTCTGCAAGGCGGAAAGCTTGCGGTTGAGTCGGGTCAATTGCGCGATTATAGCCGGCACAAGATCTACGAGCTCATCTATGAAAACCACCAAGCTGTAGAACTCGCCGACCTACCCGGCGAACCCCATCCCGAGTACTTGGCAGACGCTAAGAGTGCCTCGGGCCAGGAAACCACCAACGGGATCCCCTGCCTCATCCATTCCATATATATGATAGTGGACGGGAAGAAACGGCTGATTGGCAAAGGATACGATTCCGCGGAATATGGCGTACCGGTGAGGGAGGACGCCCTCTCGAGCCTCCCGGGGGGCCCCGCACCCACCAGATCGTGGAACTATACGATTTTCAAACTGTTGAGCCTGATCCAAAGGAGTTTGACCTGGAGGACTTCTCGTTCGTCGCGAAGCGGCCTGCGGCCTGTGCCAAGCCGGGCGCTTCAGCTGCGGTGGCTGAAACCTTGAAATAGGCTGGATCTTCTCCGAGAGCTCGAGCGACCGCTCCAAACGCGACCTTCTTCTAGTCCCTCGGTAACCTTGGTGGCAATTGACGCCGTTCTTCGCCCTCGGTACCCTCTAGATACAGTCTCGAAAGCTCAAAAACAAACATCGTGGCCGTTAGCTCCATCCAACTCGGGCAGGTCTGGCGCAGTGACGCGGATGGACAGGATTATCTCGTCACGAAAGTGTATAGCGAAGTGTTCAGCCAGTATGCGATGTTGCGTCTGGCAGGGATCACGGCCCCCGATGCGCCCACGGTCCGCGTGAAGGTTAGCAAATCCCCACAAGGCTCGGGGTTGCCCGGTTACACGTTCACGCAGGACGGTTCGTTCTAGATACTTGCCTAGTTCCTCCGCGACTTTCCGGTAGGTATCAGTCAGCTACGGCTTAACTTGGAAAGCAATTCCGGAATTATTCAAGTCCCCGAAAGAGGTTACGCCGTAAAGATTTCCGCCCTGCAGCACCAGGTTGTATTCGGGTTGTGCACCGTCGCTGTTTCCTCTGAATGCGTACAGAGTTTTTTCAGTCCAGGCGCCATCCGGCGAGGACGGCGGCGTCAGTTCGAATACGACTCCGCAACCGACACCGGAGCAAAGCGAGTTTCCTCCCTCGGCGGTAGTCCCGTAAAGATTGCCTTGGCTATCGAAGACGAAGCCTGAATTAGGCCCGCCGCCGTCTTGCCCGTCGGTAAAGGAATAGAGAAGGCTATAGGTCCAAGGTCCGGTTCCGTTGGAGGGTGGAGTCAGTTTGAACACCGCTCCGTGGCCGTCCGGGCCCTCTCCTACGGACCCATAAAGCGCTCCGGAAGCGTCGATGTTGAGATAGGGACCAGGCCCGGTTCCGTCGGCGCTATTCTTAAATACATAAATCGTGGAGAAGGTCCACGTCGTCCCGCCCGCAGAAGGCGGACTCGCCTTATACACGGTGCCGCCATTCAGATCGCCAACGGTGGTGCCGTACAGATTGCCCGAACTATCGAACACCGGCGTCGACAACGATTGCCCGTTGGAGGATTCATCGCCAAAGATATACAACGTTTGCTCTTGCCAGGCCGAGCCAGTCGGGACCAACCTATAGAGCGAGCCAAGGTGCTGTGGCGTTCCGTTGGCGGTCGTGCCGTATAACGCGCCGTTGTGTAAAGTGACGCCGGCCGCGGGGCCGCTGCCCTCTGGGCCCTGGAAGTTGTATAACACGGTTTCAGTTCCCGGGTTGCCGAGGGTGAGCGAATATACGACGCCTCCGTTGGCATTGCCGCCCAGGTCCGTCGTTCCGTAAAGTACGCCGGCAGCGCTGTCGACGAAAAGATTTCCCAGGGGAACTCCTCCATCTGAAAGTCCGGTAAACGAATAGAGGATGGTGAAATTCCAGCCGCTGCTGCCCTCGACGGGTGGAGTGAGTCGATACACAATTCCGCAGCCGCGCGTGTGATATGGGCAGGAGATATCGCCACCCTCTTCGGTAACGCCGTACAGGGTGCCGTTGCCATCGACGGCGAGTCCACCTCCCGGCAGCGAGCCGTTGTTCGCGCCAGCGAAAAAGTGATGAATGATGGTCTCTTGCGTTACGGCAAAGGGGGCAACAGCCACTAATAGGATCAAGGCAAAAGGGGAAGTGAGCCGGCTGAGAGTTTTCTTTAGCTTGAACATAATCGCGGGATCTCCGGGTGAGGCGTCTGCTTCGGTGGGGGATATCTCGACCGAACGTCATTAAACGACGGATTTGGATCTGGCGCAAGGTGAAGGTTCTTGCAAGGGGTTTCTAGCGATAGCACCTTTGCCTGGCGGGAAGACGCGTTGGCCTTGAGGACTATGGTCTAATTAAGTGTTGCTGGAATTTGCGAACAAATACCTTTCTTTCATGACCGAAAAAATCCTGGCTGTCTTATTCGTTTTCATTAACTCAGTGGTTACTACCACGGGCTACGCTGGCATCGCGTTGCTGATGGCGATTGAATCGGCGTGTATCCCGCTGCCCTCCGAGTTGATCATGCCGTTTGCGGGATATCTGGTCTTTACTGGCACTTTTAAGCTGCTTTGGGTCGCGACGGCGGGCGCGATTGGCTGCAACCTGGGATCGCTGGTGGCTTATGAAATTGGTTGCTATGGCGGACGTCCGCTGGTCGAGCGCTATGGACGCTGGATTCTGATGGGACGGCGCGAACTGGACTGGGCTGACCGCTTCTTCGCACGCTGGGGATATCTGGCGGTATTTATCGGACGATTGCTGCCCGTGATTCGAACATTTATCGCACTGCCCGCAGGCGTGGCTCGCATGCCGCGCGGACGTTTCCACATCTACACCTTTCTGGGATCGTGGCCGTGGTGCCTGGCGCTGGCATATTTCGGGATGAAATTGGGTGAGAACTGGCGCGAGCTCGGGAAATATTTCCATAAGTTCGATGCCGTGATCATGGTGGTGCTGGCTGCGGGCATCGCCTGGTTTGTTTGGAGTCACTGGCAGAATCGGATTGGACGCGAGGCGGCGGCCAGCGACTAGTTTGAGAGCTTGTCTAAACTGGCTTTGCTAGTTGCGATGCCACGATCTGCCACCGGGCATCGCGCTTTACCGCGACGTCCATGTAGACATAGGAAATGGGAAAGCGCTGTCCGCCTTGCTCAATGACGTCCTCTTCCGAGCCGTGGACGATGGCCACGTCTTCACGCCGCACGCGAACGTGGCGGCCAGTCGAGACTATCGATACGTAACGGATTGTGCCGCTCTTTAGATTGTCGAGCACATCCCGCTTAGGGAAAGCTTTTCCTGACTCGTCGTATTGAACGTAGTCATCGGCGAAGATGCGCGAGAGTTCCGCGATGTCCCCCGCAACCAGCGCGCGGTCACCATCTTCGAAGAGCTTGAGGATTTGTTGTTTCCAGTTTTCCATCTGACCGAACTTTGTTTTCTTGGCCCCTTAGTGTACAAGCAGATATTCACCAGGAGGAAGCAATGATTCGAATCTCCCGTCTTCTCGTGTTGTTTTTGCTCGCGGCGGTTGCACTGCCTGCTGTTTCCCACGGACAAGCAGCCACTTCAACTTCCGACAAGCCATTCGTAGTGGAGTATTACTACAAAGCCAAATGGGGGCATGCCGACGAATTCCTAAAGCTGTTCAAGAAAAATCATTATCCGGTCCTGAAAAAAGAAAGCGAAATGGGACGCATTGCGAAAGTGTGGATGGACCAACCGCGCTATCACACAACGGAAGACGGCCGTTGGGACTTTCGCGTGACCATCGTATTCAAAAACGCGACCGTCGCCAACGAGGCATTCGACGAAGTTGCGCTGCAAAAACAGATGTATCCCGATCAGGAAACGTTTCAGAAGGAAGAGCAGCGGCGGTTTGAAATCCTTGACGCGCATTGGGATTTACCGGTCAAAACCGTCGATTTGGACATGAAGTGAAAGAAATTGCTACCCTGATATTTCTCTAATTCAAAAAATGTTAATTAACCATGACAATTCGGCAAAAATTCTTCATCGCAGTCATTGAAATTTGGAATTAGACACAGCGCCGATTGAGCCCTACGCTGATTCATGGACACTTTGATATCAGTAGAGGACTCACATTTTGAATTACTGCATGAGATCGGCAACCGGCTGGCAACAGCGGATGGCTTTCACGATGTGCTCACGCGCGTGGTGGATTTTGCGACGGCGCTGGTGAAGTGCGACTCCTGCCTAATTTATGTTCTGGAAGAGGACGATCTCGTTCTGCGAGCTTCCAAGAATCCCCACCCGGAAGTTGTAGATCGACTGAAACTCCGGGTTGGGCAGGGCATTACGGGTTGGGTGGCGGAGCACAAGGAACCGGTTGCGGTGTCGGAAAAAGCGTCGCTTGATCCGCGATTCCAAATCTTTCACGAACTTCCCGAAGACAGTTACGAAGCCTTCTTGTCGGTGCCGCTGATGTCCCGCGGGCGCGTAGTTGGTGTCATCAACCTGCAGCACCGCCAGCCGCACGTTTTCCGCAAACGCGAGATTCGGCTCATCTCAACCGTTGGATTTCTTGTGGGAGCCGAGATTGAGATGGCTCGGCTGGAAGATGCGAACCTCAATCTCTCGGAGCAATTGCAAACGCGCAAGATCGTCGAACGGGCGAAGGGAATTTTGCAGCGAGAACTTGGCCTGACCGAGGAACAATCCTACCTCGCATTGCAGCGGCAGAGTCGGCAGAAGCGCAAGCCGATGAAGGAAATTGCGGAAGCGATCGTATTGAGCGAGGAAGTGAAAGGGAACTCGCGTACGGCCGGCCCATCCTAGTGAGTTGCACCGCAAGGCTGTTATTTAACAATTTCTCCTGAGGCAAGAATCGAGCGCAGACTGATGGTTGGTCTGCGCTCGATTCTGTTTAGCGGCTGGCTGAGTTTGCCGAGGGCTGCATTTGGGCGATCTCGGCGGTTCGGGGAGCGGCAAAGTGCAAGGCAAGCTCAAACTGCGGCAGGCTCATGGCGCTGACGTAGCTTAATCCCGCCTCCGACTTGATGATTAGGCTCGCTGGTTCTGTGCTCTCCAGTGCATCCGCGTCATTCACCATCAACATGAAAGAGGCAGGCGTGCCGGTAATTTTCCTCAGTTTAAGCATCTCGGTCGGCCCCACTGATTCGACCGTGAATCGGTAGTCTCCCGCGGGGACCACGGCGTTTTGCCAATGAACTTCGTGCGGCAGTGTGAAACTGCCACCCTCATCCTGGGCAGAGGCGAGGGTTGGGGCGAAGTTCAAAGCGCTTAAGGTCAATGCTGCGGCGTAAACGTATTTGCGAATTGCTTTCATTGGAATCTCCTGTTCTTGTGCAGAGTCCGAGATCCGGCACACCAGCGCGAGGCAGGGTGCGCCAAATTTCAGATTGAGTGGAGAAACAACGAGGTCAGGAGATTTGCAGTACCAACATCAGGGCTGGCATGCAAACATCAGCTTCGCGGAACCGGCTGCAGAGCTGGTTTTCGAAGTGATTCCACTATGCAACAGGATCGGTGCAACAGTCCAACGCAAAGAATCTATCGCATGGATCAGCTTCTTGGCCGATGAGTCCCCAATAACTCCCAATTAATGAAGCCCCGGACGTTTCGACACGGGTTTCCGCCTGCTGACTTGCATTCTGTTTGCTAAATCACCTCGGATTGAGGATACTCATGGTGGCAATATCGGTGGCTATAATATGCCACCAGCGAGGGGGGGCATGTATCAGAAGCGTCCAGGGGTGTTTATGGCAGATTGGTTCGATGCCGATGGCCGACGGCATCGCAAGCAGTTTAAAAATAAGGATGATGCGCGTAAGCATGAGCATCGTGAAGCGGCGGTAGCCCATGCGTTGCGGGCCAGCCGCGAGCTGAAGTTGTCCGGTTCTGCAGGTGGCAGGAAGCGGGCGATATCGGAGGCTAAAAGTGCCACCACTGCCGAGATCGAACCCGCGAAAGGCAAACTGGGTGTAATGATTCCCGGCATGGGAGCGGTGGCGACAACATTTGTGGCCGGCGTCGAGGCGATTCGCAAAGGATTGGCGAAGCCGATCGGTTCGCTGACCCAGATGGGCACGGTGCGGTTGGGCAAGCGCACCGACGGCCGTTCGCCAAAAATCAAGGAGTTTGTGCCGCTGGCCGGTCTCGACGATCTAGTTTTTACCGGTTGGGACATTTTTGAAGACAACATGTACGAATCTGCTTCAAATGCAGGCGTGCTTGATCAGCGGCTGCTTGACCAGTTGAAGCCGTTTCTTTCGTCGATAACGCCGCGTGCGGCCGTCTTCGATCACAACTATGTGAAGAAGATCGACGGGCCGAACGTGAAAAAGGGCAAGACGAAGATGGATCTTGCCGAGCAACTGCGCGACGATATCCGCGACTTCAAAAAGACCAGCGGTGCGACCCGGCTAATCACTATGTGGTGCGGCTCGACCGAATCTTTCATTGAAGCGGGCGAGGCCCACCAATCGGTAAAGGCGTTCGAAAAAGCGTTAGGCGAAAACGACGAGATGATCGCGCCTTCGATGATTTATGCGTACGCGTCGTTGATGGAAGGCGTTCCGTTTGCCAACGGGGCGCCTAACCTCACGGTCGATTTGCCGGTGATGCTCGAGCTTTCGCGGCGAAACGAAGCTCCAATTTGCGGGAAAGATTTCAAGACTGGTCAAACCTTAATGAAAACCATCCTTGCACCTGGATTCAAGGCGCGCATGTTGGGGCTGAACGGATGGTTTTCGACCAACATTTTGGGCAACCGCGATGGCGAAGTGCTGGACGATCCAGGCTCGTTCAAGACCAAGGAAGAATCAAAACTTTCGGTCCTCGAGCATATTTTGCAGCCCGAGCTGTACCCCGAGCTTTACGGAGACATGTACCACAAGGTGCGTATTAACTATTACCCGCCGCGTGGTGACAATAAAGAGGGTTGGGACAATATCGACATCTTCGGCTGGCTCGGCTATCCGATGCAGATCAAGGTCGATTTTCTCTGCCGAGACTCGATTCTTGCCGCGCCGATCGTGCTTGATTTGGTCCTGCTGGTTGACTTGGCACAGCGTTGTTCCGAGCTGCGCGGGCTGGGGATTCAGGAATGGCTGAGCTTTTACTTCAAGTCTCCAATGACGGTGCCGGGCCTGTATCCCGAGCACGATCTTTTTATTCAGCTGATGAAGCTGAAAAACACCCTGCGGCACTTGAAAGGCGAGGAACTCATTACGCATCTGGGCTTGGAGTATTACGACTAGAGCCAGCCTGACGGCCAGCGAGGGACTGTTGAGCGGACCCAAACTGATCACAGGGCTATGCACTTTTGGATGACCGGTTGCCTAGCTGGCTGGCTTAGAATGATGGCACGATAACGGTTAGACGCAAGTTCGCATCTAAGTTGCAAGATGAAGCCTGTTTTCCGTTCATCCTTTAGAACCCTAAGAGTGAGGTTGGTCTGGTTATGAAAACCGTGAAGATATGGTTCGGCTGTGCGATCTCGGTCGCTTTGCTGCTCGGCGTTGCTGATGCGATGCCTTTGGCGTCGTCGGCGCGCAATGTGGTGCCCGCCGACTTACAGCAATTGATTTCGGTGGATTATCGAACGCTGAAAGATTCCCAAACCGCCATGCAACTGAAACAGCAGCTGCTGCCGGATAACATCAAGCAGTTTGAGGCAGCGCTGAAGGGAATCGGCATCGATCCGGACAAGGACGTTGACACGCTGGCGTTTGCCTCGTTCCGCACACAGAAGATGGGGGTGAAGAGCGTCGGCGTCGCTGCCGGATCTTTTGCCATGAAAACGGTCCTCAAGAAATTGACGGCGGCAAAAATCAAGCCCACCAAGTATCGCACCTCGAGTATCTATTCGATGGATGGCGACATGGTCATGGTGTTTCTCGATGACAGCACGCTCCTCTTCGGGGAGGTTTCTGCCGTGAAGGTGGCGCTGGATACGCGCGACGGAGAAATTCTGAGCTTGGATTCGAATCAAGTCATGTCCGATTTGATGTCCGATGTCGACGCTTCCCCGGTTTGGAGCGTTCTAGATCAGCAGGGAACTCAGAACGTGATGCGCTCGGCGCTGGGCGATGCGGCGAAGATTGCGGATTATGACACGCTTAAGAAGCGGTTGCTCGGATGCCGCTACACGATGACCTTTACCGGCGGCGTGAACTTCGATCTGACCGTGGTTTCGTCGGATTCAGTGAGCGCGGCCACACTGTCATCGCTGGTGAAAGCCGGACTACTCTACAAGAAAATGAGCGCGACTGCGCCGGAAAAGTTGGCGATGGACAGCACCAGCGTCGACTCCGACGGAGCGAATGTGAACTTCCATTTCAAATCGACCGATCAGCAATTTCAGTCGATCATGCACTCGCAGTTGTTTGCTGCGGTCTCGCATTAAGCGGTTCGCGTTAAGAAGGAACTGATTTACCACGGAGGCACTGAGACACGGAGAAATCCTGGTCTTGGTGCTTTTGTTCTTTAGGGGGATTTCCGATAAACCGGCAGTTGTGCTTCTGGGCTAGCTTTTTTCTCTTTGCGTCTTTCGCGTGCCCAGCCTTCCTTGGTGATTTGGCGCGAGCGGCCGATGGCGAGGGCGTCTTCGGGTACGTCTTCGGTGATACATGACGCGGCTGCCACATAGGCGCCTTTTGCTACGCGCACCGGCGCCACCAGTGTGCTGTCGCTGCCGATGAAGACGTCATCTTCGATCACGGTTGTGTTCTTGTTCACGCCGTCATAGTTGCATGTGACTGTTCCTGCGCCGATGTTGACTCCGGCGCCGATTTCGGCGTCGCCCAGATAGGTTAAGTGGTTTGCCTTCGATCCTTTGCCTAGTTTGATCTTTTTTGTCTCGACAAAATTTCCCACGTGCGCGCCTTCGCCGATCTCGCTGCCCGGTCGTAAATGAGAATACGGGCCAAGCACAGCATTGCGACCGATGCTGGCCTGTTCAAGAACGCATCCGGGACGAATGAGTACCCCATCCGAAATCTCAGAATCGCGAATCACGGAATACGATCGGATGCGGCAACCGCTTCCCACGCGTGAGCGCCCGAGAATCTGGATAAAAGGTTCGAGGATAGTGTCCGCAGCGATTTCTACATCGTTATCGACGACGCAGGTTGCGGGATAGAAAATTGTCACGCCCTCCGCCATCAGTTGCTCACACTTGCGCATGCGCATCTGCTGGTCGATGAGAGAAAGTTCGGCGCGAGTATTGGCTCCCAGAATCTCGGCAGAGTTTTCCGTTTTCCAAACTACCACTCGCTCCGCGGCTTTGCGCAACACCTCCGCCATGTCGGTGAGGTAGTACTCGGCGTGCGGGTTTGCAGTCGAGAGTTTTCCAATGTGCGCGAATAGGTGCTTCACATCGAAGACATAAAAGCCGGCGTTGATTTCAAAAATCCTTTTCTGTATCGTACTGGCGGACTTTTCTTCGACAATCGCGCGAACCTCGGCGCTACGCGGATTCCTTCGCAGGACGCGGCCGTAGCCTGTGGGCGGGTTGAGTTCGGCGCTCAGCAAGGTCATCGCGGCCTTTTCATCGAGGTGGAAGTTCAGCAGGCGGGCGATGGTTTGTGGGGTGATCTGTGGGGCGTCGCCGGAGAGAACTATGACATGGTCATAGGCGGAGAGCGAATCGCGTGCAACCATCAGGGCGTGGCCGGTACCACGTTGCTCCGGCTGAAGTATAAAGTTCACTCCGGTTTCTGCAACCGCGGAACGAACGAGATCGGCCTCGTGCCCGATGATGGCGAAAATATCGTTGGGCGGGATTACCTGGCTGGCCGTCGCGATGACATGGGCAAGCAGGGGCTTGCCGCCTACTTCGTGCAGTACCTTGGGCAGTTGCGATTTGAGCCGGGTGCCCTTGCCGGCGGCCATAATGGCGATGGCGACGCGCGGTGAGGCAGGCGTGGAAACCTTACGGCTGGATTCGTTCTTGGATTTCTTCATTGGCCCAACTATAACCCGAGCGGCGACGCTTGCAGAAATGACGTCGTCTCGGCAGAGGCGTAATCTCAATCACAGGCCCAACCCTCCATCCACAGTGAGAATCTGCCCGGTGATGAATTGTGGTGCGGTGGCGAAGAAGAGCACGGCAGCCGCGATTTCCTCGCCGCTTCCATTGCGTTGCATTGGCGTTTCCGTCGCCATGCGGCGCATGAACGCCGCGGCGGATTTCTCGCCGAGGTCGATCATGCCCGGCGCAACCGCGTTCACGGCGATTTCCGGAGCCAGGGCCTTCGCCATCACTTTCGTAAGCATGTGCACGGCAGCTTTGGAGGAGCAATAGTGCGCATGCGTTGCCCAGGGACGCAGGCCGCCGAGGGATCCCATATTGATAATTTTGGCTTCGATTTTCTGTCGCTTCGATCCAGGCCGCTTGCGGCGCATCCACTTGAGCGCCTCGCGCGAGACGAGGAATGGTCCACGCGTGTTGGAGGCGAACATTGCATCCCATTGGCGCACCGTGAGTTTCTCGAAATCGGCAGTTTCGTAGTTAGCGGCGTTGTTGACGAGAATGTCGATGCGCCCAAGTTCTCTTCCGGCTTCCTTCATCATTGCCTTGACGCTGCCCTCGTCGGTCACATCGCAACGCAGGGCGAAGGCGCGCCCGCCAAAGCCGGAGAGATCGACCACGGTGTCCCGCGCTTCCTGCGCGGAGTGGCGGAAGGTGATGGCGACGTCGGCGCCCGCCTTAGCAAAAGCGAGAGCGGAGGAGCGTCCGAGGCGGCGCGCGCCGCCAGTAATGAGGCAGGCCTTGCCGTGCAGAGGTTTGCTGGAATTTTGCATGAGGAATTCTACCTTGGTGCCCGCATCGCTTTGCAATCCAGGACAGCAGGCAGGTGCCGACGCTCCGGCATAGCCAACTGGTCCACTGACCTTACCGCTTACCTCTTCCGTGCACACTTTTTCATTTCTTTACAACTTCTCAGTGGAATCTACGGTTCTAGGAACGCTAGAATCCACATCGTGGATCTCACCCGTCAAGTCATTGTTTACTCTCGCAAAGGATGCCATCTGTGCGAGGTGGTGAAAGAAAGTCTCACGAAGCTGGCGCGGCGCGGCGGATTCAAATGGCAGGAAGTAGATGTCGATAGCGACACCGAGCTTCGCCGCCAGTTCAACGACGAAGTGCCGGTCGTTTTTATCGATGGCCGGAAAGCCTTCAAGTATCGCATGGACGAGCGCGAGTTTCTGCGCCGGCTCGCGAGCTAGGCCATCTTCCCTACAGAACATGTCTTTCCTCTGACACACGTGTGTTGTCAATGACACAGCTATTCGCCTAAGTGCCCACCTAAACCGCGTGCGCTCAATCCACCGCGGCGGCAACCTCCTTGCAAACCGGAGAATGCGAAACATCGCTACAGGGGAAATGTTTTTGCTGCGACAAATTCTGGCACTTGCTTTCATTTTTGTATGCACCGCCATCGCCTGGGTGATCCTGGGCGCAACCATTTTCTCCCGCACCTACAGCAGTAACGATCAACTGCAAGGTCACGTTGCCTCTACCTGGGGCACGGAGCAACAGCAAGCGCCGCCGACGGCCACCTACACAGTCACTGACGTTGTGAATTCGACCACGGTCGAAAACGGCAAAGTCGTGCCGCAGAGCCAGAGCGTGCAGCGGGAGGTTCTGCTGCCGCTTGACGCGAGCCGGATTCAAGTGAAGCTCCATCTCACCCCGCGGCAAAAGGGATTGCTCTGGTACAGCACTTATGCGGTGGATTTTTCGGGGAACTATACCTTCCGCAATGACACGGCGCATGAGCAGAACGTCGAGTTCAGATTTAAATTCCCTGCGCAAAAGGCGATTTATGACGGCCTGCAGATGAAGGTAAATGGGCAAACCCTTTCGGTCGCAACTGACGACTCAAGCAGCACAGTGACGTCAACGCTGAAGCCCGGAGACACCGCCAGCTTGCTGGTTGCCTATCGATCGCAAGGCCTCAATAGCTGGCGCTATCAGTTGGGCGACGGAGTGGCGCAGGCTCGCGACTTCATGCTCACCATGCAAACCGATTTCCGCGACATTGATTTTGCTGACGATACTCTATCGCCCACGGCCAAGCGACTGATTCCCGGCGGATGGGAGTTGACCTGGCAATATGCGAACCTGATCGCCGGCTTTCAGATTGGCATGACCATGCCAGCGAAACTTCAGCCTGGACCGCTGGCGGGTGAAATCAGCTATGCCGCGCCCGTCTCACTCTTCTTTTTCTTTTTCCTCATGTTCATTATCACTACCCTTCGCAAAATCGATCTTCATCCTATGAATTATTTTTTCCTGGCCGCTGCATTCTTTGCGTTCCATCTGCTGCTGGCCTATCTGGTTGATCACATCTCGATCCATGCGGCGATGGTTGTTTCATCGGTAGTTTCTGTAGCATTGGTTGTGAGCTATTTGAGGTTGGTGGTTGGACTGAAGTTCGCGGCCCTGGAGGCGGGCACAGCGCAGCTGATTTACCTCATTCTGTTCTCCTACGCATTCTTCTGGAAGGGATTTACAGGCTTGGCCATCACGGTCATCGCCATCATTACCTTGTTCGTCGTGATGCAGGCCACGGGACGAATTCGATGGTCCGAGCGATTTGTGGTGCACCCGGTTCCCGGCGCTGGCGCAAATCTTCCCTGATCGCTTATTCTTAATGCCTGATTTGGAGGGTTGTTATGACGAAGTCTCTCTTGCTCCTCGTGCTAACTTTATTTTCACTTGTTCTTACGGCAGCCGCGGCGGATCAGCCACAGCCCCCGGCGGAAGGCACTCACGCTCCCGCCTTTACCTTGCCCAGCCAGGAAGGATCGCAAGTATCGCTCGATCAGTTCAAAGGCAAGTGGGTGGTGCTTTATTTTTACCCCAAGGACTTCACGTCGGGCTGTACCGTCGAGGCGCACAACTTCCAGCGCGACATCGATAAGTACACGCAGAAGGACGCGGTGATCCTCGGCGTTAGCGTGGACAATGTCGATTCGCATAAGAGCTTCTGCACCAAGGAAGGGCTGAACTTCAAGCTGCTGGCCGATCCGAATCACGAGGTAGTGCAGAAATACGGCTCGGTGATGGAATACAACGGCGCGACGTTGGCTGCGCGCAACACGTTCATCATTGACCCAACGGGCGTGATCCGGAAGGTGTACGTCAAGGTTAGCCCGCAAGGTCACAGCGAGGAAGTGCTGGCCGAGTTGCAACAGTTAGAGTCGGCAAAATAGTCGCGGTTCGAGCGACGGAAGGATGGCACGGTTGATCGTCAGGGGCCTGTGCCGCGCTTCTGCATCCTCAATTCGGTGAATTGTGGCTTTGCGGTTCCGCAAGGCATATTTCCGCTCCTTTGCCATAGGTCCGCTACAATCATCACGCCCATGTTACGGACCGAACTCTACGCTAATCCCCACAATGTTTTCGTTCACGACGCGATTCTCGCGTCCTGCCGTCAGCACGCAGAAAGAGTCGCGCTGGTCGATACCTCGAATGGGCGGCGGCTTACGTATGCGGAGTACGGCGGAATTGTGGAAGCGCTGGCGCGAGGTTTGGTTTTGGCTGGCGTGCAGCCGGAAGAAGTGGTCGCTTTGTTTCTGCCGAATTCGTGGGAGTTCTGTGCTGCTTATCACGCGGCCACGCTGGCCGGCGCGATCCCAACGTTGCTGAATCCCAGCTATCGCGAGCGGGAAGTGCGCTACCAGTTGGAGAATTCGGGCGCGGTTTTGCTCATCACGGATGGGGCGAACATCGAAGGAATTAATCTGGCTGGCCTAGCGCTGCGGAAAGTATTTTTCACGCGAATGCAGGCGAGTGGCGCTGAGCCATTTTCAAGTTTGCTTCGGCCGGTGAGTGCAGCGCTCCCGAGGCTTGAGGGTGAGTCGTGCGAGATCCTCGCCGCGTTGCCTTATTCCAGCGGTACAACCGGCGTGCCCAAGGGCGTGATGCTTTCCCACTTTAATCTAGTGGCGAACATCTATCAGTTGCTCGGCCCCGGCGCTGTAAAGTTCGACAGCTCCGATAATCTTCTCGGCTTTCTACCGCTCTACCACATTTATGGCTTGAATGTGATGCTGAATCCGGCGTTGATTGCGGGCGCCAAGCTGGTGCTGATGCCGCGCTTCAACGTGGCGCAACTGCCGGCTTTGTTGATCGACGAAGCGATCACGATGATGCCGGTCGTGCCGCCGGCGATGAATGCTATGTGCCTGGCGGCGGAGGCGGGGCAGTTCCCGAAGGATCACAACGTGCGCTGGGTGAAGTCTGGAGCCGCGCCGCTGGCGCCGGATTTGGCGAGACGATTCACCGCGCTGACGGGGATTCTGGTGCAACAGGGATACGGAATGACGGAGGCCTCGCCAGTGACGCACGTCGGTTATCTTGTGCCGGAGCTTTATCGGCCGGATTCGATTGGACATCCCCTGGCGCAGACGGAGTGTCGCATGGTAGAGGAAGCCGGCTTGGAATCTCCGGTTGGCGAGCCTGGAGAATTGGTGATGCGTGGTCCGCAGTTCATGCGCGGATACTGGAATGAGCCTCAGGCCACTGCGGCTGCGCTGCGGGATGGATGGTTTTGGTCGGGTGACATTGTTACGCGCGACTGCGAAGGTTTTTTCCGCGTTGTGGATCGGCGCAAGGAAATGATCAAGTACAAGGGCTTCCCAGTGGCGCCGGCGGAAGTGGAAGCGGTGTTGCTGGAGCATCCGGCAGTGCGGGAGTGCGGGGTGGTGGGAAGGCCAGATGCGGCAGCAGGAGAAATTCCGGTTGCGTTTGTCGCATTGCGCGAGGGATATGCGAGGGGCAAGAAGTTGGAAGCAGAGCTGTGCGCTTTCGTCGGCGAGCGCTTGACGCGCTACAAGCAGCCTCGCGAGGTGTGCTTTGTAGAGGTTATTCCTAAGACGGCGTCGGGAAAAATTCTGCGGCGGGAGTTGCGGCAGTTGCTTCGCTGAGAGGCGCGTTGTTACACGTGAGCCGAGAACGCCGTGGTTTCCCAAGCGCGATCCCAGAAGTGACATCAATTTGACAATTCTCTGACAATCCCCGCTGGCTGCCGCCCCACACTGGCCCTCGCGCGTCTCGGTGACCCCATCACGTTCTGCCTTACCCAGAGGGCGCACTCACAGGAGGATCCTCATGAAACGGTTTGACAAGGTCAAAATTGGCGTCGCAGCAATGACAATCGTGGTTGCCTGCAGCCTTTTCGCAAATGCTCAGGCACCCGGCATCAGCGTGATCGCGTCTACGATTCCGACCAATGGAGATTTGAATCCGTACGGCATCGCGGTTGTGCCTACGAGTACTGGCTCTCTTGTTAAGGGAAATATTCTGGTCAGCAACTTCAACAACAGTTCAAACTTGCAGGGTACCGGCACGACCATCGTGCAGATTTCACCGGGGGGCGACGTCAGCTTGTTTGCCCAAATCAATGCGGCGAGTTTGCCCGGTCCGTGCCCCGGAGGGGTTGGTTTGACTACGGCTTTGGCAGTGTTGCGCACCGGATGGGTGATTGTCGGAAGCCTCCCGACTACCGACGGAACCTCTGCGACCGTGCAGGCGGGTTGTCTGCTGGTGCTCAACAGTTCTGGCAACGTGGTGGAGACTTTTTGGGGTTCGCTAATCAACGGTCCGTGGGACATGGCGAGCCTGGACCAAGGCGGTAGCGTGAACGTGTTTGTGACCAATGTTCTGAACGGAACGCAGGCAGGTGGCGGAAAAATAGTGCATGGCGGCACAGTGGTCCGGCTGGCGCTTAGTGTCACAGCGAAGACGATGCCGAGCCTGCTCTCGATGACTGTAATCGGCTCGGGTTTTGCGGAACGAACTGATCCTGCAGCTCTGGTGATTGGACCGACTGGCCTTGGCATCAGGGGTAACTCACAGATGCTTTATGTGGACGACAGTCTGAACAACCGCATTGCTGCCATTCCCAATCCTGTGTTTCGCACGACATCGGCAGGAACCGGAGCGACGGTTTCGCAAGGCGGAAGTCTGAACGATCCTCTTGGGCTGACCATTTCTCCTGGCGGCGACATTCTGACCGCGAACGGAAACAACGGATATATGGTCACCACGACGCCCGACGGAAATCAGATCAGCAAGCAGTTACTGGACAGCAGCGGCAGCCCGCCGGGAGCTGGCGCTTTATTTGGATTGGTTCCGGTCGCGGGGCAGGGTCTCTACTACGTGGACGACGCCACCAATACGTTGAACTTGTTCGACTAGGGCCCGTCGGCGCAGCCTGTTGCAGCGGACTCCGAGGCGCAGTTTGCTCAGCTTCGCACAACAAGGGGGGAGCGCTGACTCCATGTCGCCACCTTCCGCAGAGTTTTGCGGAAGGTGGTTTTTTCGTTGGCCGGATCGGTTTAGTGATACTGGTTATTGCCTTTTTTGATAGTCGCATTTTCCGTTGCCATCGCGCTGGTGCTTCCTGTAGTATCACTTCCCCCAATGTTCAGAGTTCTACTCCTGTTTGCCAGGCGGTTGTGGCTGCCGTTAGTCATGTTCGCGGCCTTTGGCTTGCTGTGCGTGCTCGTCTATCGGCGGCTGGAAGGATTGGCGTGGCAGGATGCGCTGTTCTGGATGATTCAGCCGCACGCGATCGACGCAAAGCGCGTCCACAATGCGACCAAGCTGTTTTCGATCTTTGTGTATTGCGGCGTGTTTGCGTTTCAGATCTGGGTGGCGGAGCGAGTGGCGGTCACGATTTTCAACCGTCAGGGGATGGAGGCCTGGAGAGCCATGGTCAACGACATCAGCATTGAAAACCTTCGCGATCACTTCATCATCTGCGGTTATGGGCAGGTGGGCCGCACGGTTGTCGATCAACTGACGCGCCTGAAGATTCCATTTGTGCTGATTGAGAGTAACGAGGGTCTATTCCGCGAACTGGTGAAGGAAAAAATACTAGCCATTCACGGCGATGCCAAGCGGCACGATATTTTGCGGTCGGCCGGCATCGAGCGGGCCCGTGGAGTCTGCATCGTCATCGACAACGACGCCGACAATCTTTACATCACGGTTACGGCGAAGGCGCTGAACCCCAAGGCGCGCATCATTACGCGTGCGGGCCAATCACGCTACGCGCAGGCGATGCGCAATTCGGGCGCGGACGAGGTGATCATTCCAGAATATGAGGGCGGCCTGATGACGGGACGGATGATCGCCAAGTTCTATCCGGACGCTCATTCGAACCTGCAGTGAGGAGAATTATTTGTTGTCGTTGTCGCTCGGGAGCCTTCTGTTGGCAAAGAAATTCCAGATGGATTCGTTGGCGTTGAGCGCGTTGCTGGTTTTTCCGACTTCTTTTTCGGTGGTGTAGACCTCGCCGCCCGGCCAGGTATTGCCGCCATCCTTCACGCTGTAGAGGACAACCTGCGCGTTGCCCTGGCACCCGTTATAGGTGTATGTTTTGGTTTCCTTGCTGCCCTTTTCGAGGGGCGGAATTTTGTCCTGCGCTGGCTTCTCGCCGCAGCGATCAAACTTGGCCCATGTTTTCGCGCTGTCTTCGGCGGAGAGCACCGGAATGCGGCGGGCCTTATCCGTGCCTCCGTTGTAAGGAATGATGGGGTCCTCGGTTCCGTCAATGAAAAGCACTGGCACGGCTCGCGATGGAAGACAGATCATGGTTTTCGGAAAGCTCGCCCCCACTGTGGCGACGGCCGCCACGCGATCCGCCATACTGCAACCGATGCGTTCCGCCATAAAGCCGCCGTCGTTCAACCCCGTGGCATAGATTCGATGAACGTCGAGCGAGTACTTGAGCGCGAGTTGGTCCAGCATTGCGCCGACGAAGGCAACGTCATCAGGCGGTTCCGGCCGACTCCTTGTTTCCTCCGGATTCTGACCGCCGTTTTGGCCTCCGCCTCCGCCGCCCGGATAACCGCCACCACCGCCTCCGCCACCGGGATATCCGCCGCCCCAGCCTCCGCGGCGTCCCATGCCGCGGCGCGGCATTACAGATGGGGTTTCCGCCCGCACGCCAATGTTCCATTGACCTTGCGCGGCCGGATAGAGGGCGATAATGCCGTTCTTGTCGGCGAGCTGGTTGAAGTGCGTGATCCGCTCGATGTCGTCCGCGTCCTGGTTGCGGCCGTGGAAGAGAATCACCACAGGATAGCGCTGATCTGCTTTGTAGCCCGGCGGCAGGTGGAGGACAAAGTGACGCGTGACGTCGTTGACTTCGACTTTTTCCTGGGTTTCCTGCGCTGGCAGAGAAGCGGAAAATAGGAGCGCCCATATACAGATAGCGAACTGAAAGAACCGCTTACCACTGAAGCGCCGCGTGGTTTTTGACAGAATGTTGCTCATCGCTCCCGCTCTCCTTGCAATCGCATAAGAACCTTCAGTGTATGCGTGAGTTGCTCAGCCGGCGGCAACGATTTTGCAAAGTTTTGTAAGGATGGATCGGAACCTAGCGCCCCCGGATTCTAAAAGGAACTTTTCCTGATCCTATCCGTAACTACCAGCGACGGCACCGCAGCGAAAGCGACGCCGCGATCAGGAGGCGTTTATGGACGGCAACATTATCGGCTTGGTGGCCGTGGTGATGGTTTTCGGTATTCCGATGGCGGCCATGTATACGTTTTTCCGGGTGCGAAAACTCCGTAGTGAAGAGCGAATGGCAGCGATTGCGCGAGGCGTGAGCGTGCCCATGCAACCGGAGCTTTCAGAAGATGCTCGCTCGCGGCGGGCGGGCATTTTGCTGACGGCAGGAGCTTTGGGATATATCGCCACATTTGTGCTGATTGGACGCGTGGAGCCGGATGCCATGATCGCGGCGACATTTGGCGTGATTCCGTTGGCGGTGGGGGTTGGATTTTTCGTCGACCATGCGCTGATCCGGCGCGACGCCAGGGCGCACTGAGCACTATCGAAACGGTTTACGACCCCATCAGGAATTTGTACTGAGCGTCGGTTAAAGGAACGACGCTCAGACGTCCTTGCCGCACGAGCGGTGAATCGGCAAAGAGTTTGTGGGCTTTGATCTCGCTCAGTGTGATTGGCTTCGCTGCGGGCTTGCCTACTTTGATCCTCACCTGCGGCACCTTGGGATCGGCGGCGTCGACGGAAACGACCGTCGCGCTCCCCACCGCACTCTTTTCGTCGCCCGTGTGGTAGATCACCAAATGCTCTCCCGGCTTCATCCCGCGCAGGTTCTTGACCGCGGCAGGATTCGTCACGCCATCCCAAATGGTGGTCTGTTCGCGTTGCAGATCGGCGAAGGAGTAAACGCTGGGCTCGGTTTTCAAAAGATAGGGCATAGGAGCATTCCAACTGGCCTGAAAGTTTACGTTACATCTACCCTTGAATTTGCATATCCGGGCGCTATTGCGGCTTCGCGTTCGGATCGGATGGCGGGGACGTCTTTTTTTCCCCCGGCTGGTCGTTGTAAATCGAGTATTGCCCCTGCGGGCGTTTCAATTTGATAGTCAAATCCAGCTTGGGGCGATTGACCTCATAATCTTCGCCATAGGTTTGGAAGCCTGAGGCCAAGACCTGCACACGGAGCATACCGTAGGGAACCTCATCGAAGCTGGCTTTGCCGTCGGCATCGGTCTTGAGTTCAAGATCGCCCCGACCCTGCTTGCCCTTGGTGTTTACCGAATGCATGATTACCGCAGCACTGCGGACGGGCTTGCCATTATCGTCCTTGATAACGAGAAAACTCAGAGCCGCGGTAGGCTCCTCCTCGGCGGGGCTACGCTGAGCGGATGCCGCGCCGGCGAGCACGAGCACTACCAATGCGCAACCGATCACGCTCGCCTTGCAGCTTGCAGGCATCCCGATCATTTTCATATTTCGCATTCTAGTCATGTGCTGGGCGGCGGGGAAGAGGAAGTTTGCGACTCTAGTTTTGCGCCGCGGACGTGCCCTCCATACGCTCCGGGTGCACCGCCAGCTGGATCAGGTCGGTGGCGACACGCGCGGTATTGTGACGGGCAACCCCGGCTTCTTCCAGGTAGTCTCCGACAATCGGAATTACGCCGAGAGCCTTAATCGGCTCAAGATCGGCAATGATTTGGCAGGCGCCTTCGAGCGCGTACTTGGCCTTGAGTTGATCGGATACAGGCGTGCGGTTGATCAGAGCGTAGTCGAACAACTGCCGATGTGCATGGCGGTTGAGTGCGCGAATGTGATCGGCGGCGGTGAGGCCCAGGCTTTCATTCGCTTGCGTCATCAGATTGCAGATGTAAACCTTCGTCGCCTTCGACTTAACGATGGCTTCGGCAATGCCGCGCACCAGCAAATTTGGAATGAGACTCGTAAACAAGGAACCAGGACCGATGCTGATGACATCGGCGCTTGCGATAGCATCGAGGGTCTGTGGCATCGGTTCGACATTTGCTGGGACCAGAAACAGTTCTTTAATACGGCCGCTGCTGGCAGTGATTTTCGTCTCGCCGAGCACGCGCGCGCCATCTTCCATCAACGCTTCCAGTTCGACGTTGGAAGTTGTAGCTGGATAAATATGGCCGCGGGTCGCCAAAATCTCGGAGGAGAGTCGCACCGCCTCCGAAAAATCCTGAGTGATAGAAGTGAGCGCCGCCAAAAACAAATTGCCGAAGCTGTGACCTTCGAGGCCGGAACCTTTCTCGAAGCGGTGGCGAAATAACCGTGAGAGCAGAGCTTCGTCTTCGCTGAGGGCGACAATGCAGTTGCGAATGTCGCCGGGAGGAAGCATGTTGAGTTCCTTGCGCAGGCGGCCACTGGAGCCGCCGTCATCGCTGACGGTGACGATCGCGCAAAGATCTCGAATGATGGGTTGATCGGGACTCGCTGAAACCATCTCAGCGGGAGTCAGAGCGGAACGCTTCAGGCCTTTTAGCAGGGTGGAAAGGCCGGTACCACCACCGATAGCAACTACGCGCAGGCCACGCTCGCGCGTGGCCTGCTGCTGGGATACGAGGTCCGCAATCTTGGGTTCCATTGCGCGAATCGTTATTGGGCGAATCTTGTTGGGCGAATCTTGAGCGGCGGCCTTTAAGTCGACGGCCTAATAAGATTCATCGTCCCGGAAGGAGCTTTCCGGGGAATTCAACTCTCCGGCGGGATCCGGGTATAGCAGCTCCGTAAAGCGGGGATCTTCCGCCAGGTTATGGAAGTCGGAGTCATTGCGCGCCTGGTAGCGGAGCGCCGCATTCAGGTGCAGAGCTTCGTCAAGATGCTTGAGCGAATCCTCGACGTGACCCGTGAGGCAGTCCAGGGCGGCCAGGCCGTAGATCACGAAGTCTGTCTTCGGCGACTGCTTCACCAGCTTCTCGATGTGCTCGCGCGCCGTGATGTAGTCTCCGACATTCATGAGAGACACCGCATAGTCGAAATGTTCCTCGACCGTTTTGAACTGAGTCGCGCTGGTGCGCTCCAGATGCTGGTTGCAGATGTTGAGGTGAACGGCCGCACGATCGCACAATTCCTTGCTGTTTCCAGACAGCACCTTCTGGAACAGCGGCTTCGCCTTGTCAAACTTGTGCTCCTGTAAGGCGCGCAATCCGGATTCGTAGTTCTGCAAGGCTTGCGTGAAGCCGGGATCGTCTGCCACAGATGTCTTTTTGGGGGTAGCCTTCTGAGCCATGTGGAGAATTTTTCCTGTGCTCGTTGTAATTTTGGACTCCTCGATTGAACTCGATGCTTAAGTATCGCCCAAAGCGCGGGGATTGGGCAATGCGGTGACGGGTGCGATGAACCTTCCTGTACAGCGCTAGAGAGAGCGTCGTTTTTAGCGCTCTGACGCGCGCTCCCGAAGAGTGGTCCTTCGGCTTAACGTTAATTCATGGTTGTAGCTTCGTCCAGGTTGATCGCTTTCCAATCGCCCTTGATGATTCCTGCGCGAATCTGAGTCGCGGTCTTACCTGCCTTGTGTTGCTGGTACGAATAATAGACTTCTTTCAAGCAGGTGGCGCAGCGAGCGCCATGTGTGCCTTCAAAGCAGCTATGCAGGCTGTTGTGCCCGATGCGGTCGCAATAGCAATAGCAGGGCTGCTGATGGAGCACGACTGGTATTTTCGCGGCTAGTTCGTAGGCGTGGGTCTGATAGCGATTCTGCGAGTCTGCACCCCAGAGTTGGTCGGGCGTGAGAATCGCCCGCAATTTTGCGCCCTTGGCGGGTGGGCCGGCGTTATAAGCGGGAACGCCCGAGCCTTCTTCGTCCTGAGGCGAAGCCCAAAGCGAAGTCATGGTCAGAGTAACGGATAAGAGCATGGCGAGCGTGAAGGCACGGTGGAGGAACTTGGGGCGAAGAGATCGGGTCGCAAACATAGGCTTCTCCTAAACCCTCCTATTTTACCCTGCTTTGGCTGATTCTGGGCGGCCGATGAGGCAACCATAGGCGTTTCGGTGCCGGTGCAGTTCGAGGGATGATTCGTATCAGGGCATGCCTTCAGGCGTGCCGCAAGATGGGGCAGAATTAGAGAGGCTCTAGCCGGTGCACCTCGGCCGAAGCCGTTCCGCGGTTTGGGGGCCTTGACGGCGTCGCTAAAGCGATGCCCTGATACGAACCCCTTCGTAAACTACGCCACTACGCGCATCCTAGGGCGCTGCCACAAAGTCATGATCTGTATACAATAGAGAAATCGAATGCCAGAAGGACCAGGTTCGGACGCAAAATCGCTGGAGCCGATCGGACCCTCCGCAGGGGTAGCCGCGACCGAAGCGGTAGCGCGCCTGCGGCCCAGCCTGGGCGTTTGGTTGCGTGATCTGATTCTTTCGCTGGCGATCTCTGCCTTCATCATCGTATTCATTTACCAGCCGGTGAAGGTCGAAGGCACCAGCATGATGCCGTCTTTGGAGGACCAGGAGCGGATCTTCGTTAACAAGTTCGTTTACCGCCTGGAGCCGATTTCGCGCGGCGATATCGTGGTTTTCCGCTATCCGCGTGATCCCTCGAAAAGTTATATCAAACGAGTTATTGGAGTGGCCGGCGATCGAATTCGCATCGACGGCGGACAGGTTTACGTGAACGGGGAAGCGCTGGACGAGGATTATGTTCCGCCCGCCTATGCCGATACGCGGTCGTATCCGGAGACGGTTGTGCCGCCGCAGTGCTATTTGGTTTTAGGCGATCATCGGTCAATGTCGAACGATAGCCGCGATTTCGGCCCGGTGAATCAGACGTACATTTACGGCAAAGCTGTGTTTGGCTATTGGCCCATGGATAAGTTGGGGCGGGTGCGCTAGAGTTTTGGTTCCTTTCTGTTCTCAACGGGCCGCACGGCCTGTAATACTTCCGTATCTCCTACTAACATTCGTCCGAAGGCAAGGGAGGATTGTCCGAGTGCGAGTCACGCCGGCACTGATTTTCGCTCTGTTGCTCGGCTCTATTGGGAGTGCTTCAGTGGTATCGGCGCAAACTCTCGATCATGCCCTCCCGCAAGAGAATCATGACGGCTGGTCGGTGGCCACTCCCGAGTCTGCCGGCCTCTCGTCGGGACGGCTCTCCGAAATGGCAAATGCCGTTCGTGGGGGAGAGTTCAAGAAAATCGGCAGCGTGCTGATCGCTCGCCAGGGGAAACTCGTCTACGAGAGCTATTTCGATGGAGATGTGAACACGCTACGCGACACGCGCTCGGCAACCAAGAGCATTACCGACGTATTGATCGGCATCGCAATTGGAGAGAAGAAGCTGAGTGGCGTCGATGCGCGCGTTCTGCAGTTGCTTCCGGAACATGCAAGAAAGCTGCAGAATCCCGATGCGCGCAAAGACAAGATCACGATGGAAGATTTTCTCACCATGAGTTCGCCGCTGGAGTGCGATGACTGGAACGATGCCTCGCGCGGCAATGAAGAACGCATGTATCTGGTGGAAGACTGGGCGCAGTTTGTTCTTGATCTGCCGATTCGCGGACGGATGCATTTGGGAGAGCAAATCGATCCGCCGCCCTACGGTCGAAATTTCAGCTATTGCACCGGAGGAGTGTTTACGTTAAGCGAGGTTCTGCAGAAGGCCACAGGCCTGCGAACCGATCACTATGCTCGCGAGAAGCTTTTTGCTCCGCTTGGAATCACGGACGAGCAGTGGTTTTACTCTCCACTAAACATCCCCCAAACCGGCGGCGGCCTGCGCCTCACCAGCCGTGATCTCCTGAAAATCGTGCAACTCTACTTGGATAACGGCTCCTGGCAAGGTAAACGCATCGTCAGCGAATCCTGGGTGAAAAGCTCGACCCAGCCTCACGCCCGCATCGACGACGACACCGAATATGGTTATCTCTGGTGGCTTAAATCGTTCAAGTCGGCAGGCCAGTCCTCAGAAAAGAGCTATCCGGCGTTCTTCATGAGCGGCAACGGAGGAAACAAGGTCCTCGCGTTTCCCAGTCTCGATATGACCGTAGTAATCACCAGCACGAACTACAACACCCACGGCATGCACGAGCAGACTGAAAAACTGCTGACCGACTACATCCTGCCCTCAGTCTTCAGTGATTTCGTTGCAAGTTCCTTCGCATTCGAAAACTTTCTTCCCGGAGTAAGCGTTCCATGCTTGGCCGCTGTGGGTTTCCCTGCTAATATCTATAAAATCCACTCCCCTGGAGCGAGAATGCAAGCAATCCTTGCGCTGGAAGATGGCAAAATCTTCCGAGGCAAAGGCTACGGCGCCAAAGGCGAATGCTACGGCGAAGTCGTTTTTAATACTTCCATCACCGGCTACCAGGAAATTTTCACCGATCCATCGTATTCAGGGCAGATTGTCGTCCTGACCAACCCGCAGATCGGCAACTACGGCACCAACCAGGAAGATAACGAAGCGACCCGTCCGTGGATCGAAGGCCTGATCGTGCGCGAGTTCTCGAAGGTTAGCTCGAACTGGCGCTCGCAGCAGGTAGCCGAGGAATATCTGGAACAGTTCAAGGTACCCGTGCTTTCGGATATCGACACCCGCTGCCTGGTGCGGCATCTCCGCGACCACGGCGTGATGCGCGGCGTGGTCTCGACCCTGGAGCACGACGCGGAAAAGCTGGTGGCCAAAGCCCGTTCGATCCCAAAGATGGATGGGATGGATTTGGCGAAGGAAGTGAGCACGAAACGCTCTTATGTGTGGGAAGTTGGCGAGCGCTCGCATGAGCCGGTGGCTGTGGTGGGAGTGAAAGACGAGCCGCCGCGCTATCACGTAGTGGCTTACGATTTCGGCATCAAGCAAAACATTTTGCGCAAATTGCGCGGCGAGGGCTGCCGCGTGACGGTGGTTCCGGCGCAGACTCTGGCGGAAGATGTGATGGCGTTAAAGCCGGATGGCGTGTTCCTGTCGAATGGTCCGGGCGATCCTGAGCCTTGCACCTACGCGGTAGATTCCATCCGCCGCCTGATGGGACGCCAGCCAATCTTCGGTATTTGTCTGGGGCATCAACTTACGGGCATCGCGCTGGGCGGAAAAACCTTCAAGCTGAAATTCGGGCACCACGGCGGGAATCATCCGGTAAAGCAGTTGAAAACCGGCAAGATCGAGATCACCGCGCACAACCATAATTTTGCTGTCGATCCGGATTCGCTGCCCGAGAGCGAAGTCGAACTCACGCACATGGATCTGAACGACTCGACTTTGGAAGGGCTGCGGCATAGGAATCTGCCTCTGTTCAGCGTGCAGTACCATCCGGAAGCTGCGCCGGGGCCGCATGACTCGCATTATCTGTTCAAGGATTTTGTGAAGATGATGGAGGAGTGGAAGGGGTAACAGCCAGTGGGCCAAAAGATTTGAAAGGGCGCGCCTTCAGGCGCGCCGCAGAGGACGTTAGAGAAGAATCGGGGCTTTAGCCCCAGAGGTTCGGCGCTGAATGCGAGCAGAAAAGACGCTGTGAATAGGATTAAGGGCTCGGCGCTTTCGATTCTGCTCTGCGCCGTTCCCGTTGGCGCGTGCACGGCTATCGCGCCTAAGAATCCGGTCAAAGCGTCTGAGGTGTGCGGATATGCCCAGGACCCTGTCGGCGGGAAAATCGCCGACCTCGACTTGAAGCTGGTCACAGAAGATCAATCTGTCGTTGCCGAGATACATACAGATGCAAAAGGGAATTTTAGTTTCCCACCAGTAAACGCAGGACGATACTTTATGGCATCCGGGTCGCAAAGCTGGAAACTGGGATGGCCCTTGCGGGTCACAGCTTCAAGGGCATACACGGGGTGTAAACATCCGTTGATCGTGAACCCAAGCCTTGCCTCGTGCGGCGGCTCCATAAGCAAGAAGGGGTACCGTCCTAAATTCTAGCTATTTGGTGACGCTTGCCGTCGCCGCGCACGAAGCTTTGAAAGGGCGCGCCTTTAAGGCGCGCCGTAAGTGGCAAGAGAGATATCGCGGCTTTAGCCGCTGAGGCACCGTCGTGAGACCAACTAGAGAGCACGCGACAAATACCGGTCAGACTTACATGGTCACCTCCGCAACCTGGGAGCGCCGCGCTCTCTTTCGAAACGAAGGATGGGCCCATCTCCTCATCGACACCCTTTACCACTACCGCGGAACGGCTTTTCTGCTTCATGAATTCGTTATCATGCCCGATCACATTCACGTTCTGCTCACGCTGAAGACGAGCCTGGAGAAATCAGTTCAATTGATTAAGGGCGGATTCTCTTATCGAGCCAGGAAGGAGCTTGGCTCGAATTTGGAGATCTGGCAAAAGGGATTCTCAGACCATCGGATTCGCGACGCTGGAGATTACCTGCGGCATGTCGATTACATCCGAAAAAATCCAGTTCGCAAGAATCTTTGTGGCAGCGTTGAGGAATATGCGTATTCGTCGGCGTTAGCCAGTATGGAACTGGACCCGGTACCTCAGGGGCTAAAGCCCGTTCTTCTGGAGAACTCGAACGGCGCGCCTGAAGGCGCGCCCTTTCAAAACAAGAGCCCTGTCGGCGTGGCTGAAGCCACGCCCTTTCAAAACAAACCCATCGCATCCGTTACTTTCCAAGAAAAATCCGGGAAGATCGCATCATAAATGCCCAAACGCACAGACATCTCAAAAATTCTGATCCTCGGCTCCGGCCCCATCGTCATCGGCCAGTCGGCTGAGTTCGACTACTCCGGCACGCAGGCCTGCAAGGCGCTCAAGTCCGAGGGCTACGAAGTGGTGCTGGCCAACTCGAACCCGGCGACGATCATGACCGACCCGGAGATCGCCGACCGCACCTACATCGAGCCGCTCACGCGCGAATATCTCGAAGAAATCATCCGCCAGGAGCGGGAACTATCGCCCAGCGCGGGTTTTGCTGTGTTACCGACGGTCGGCGGGCAAACTGCTCTGAACCTGGCCATCGAACTTTCTGACGGCGGCGTCCTTGAAAAATACAACGTGATTCTGATTGGCGCGAAGGTCGAGGCGATCAAGAAGGCCGAAGACCGTCTCTTCTTCAAAGATGCGATGCAGAAGATCGGCCTCGACGTGCCTAAGTCTGCTCTCGTGAACAGCACCAAGGACGGCCTCGAGTTCGCAGGGAAAATCGGTTTTCCAGTGATCATTCGACCGTCGTTCACGCTCGGCGGCACTGGCGGCGGCATCGCCTTCAACCGCGAAGAGTTGGTCGAAGTCCTCACCCGCGGCCTCGATATGTCTCCCGTGCACGAGGCGCTGATTGAAGAATCGGTCCTGGGATGGAAGGAATTCGAACTCGAGGTGATGCGCGACACGAAAGACAACGTCATCATCGTTTGCTCGATTGAGAACTTCGATCCGATGGGCGTGCACACGGGCGATTCGATTACGGTTGCTCCAGCGCAAACGCTGACCGATCGCGAATATCAAGCAATGCGCGACGCATCGATTGCGGTCATCCGCGAAATCGGAGTCGATACCGGCGGATCGAACATTCAGTTCGGCGTGAATCCCGAGACCGGGCGCATGGTCGTGATCGAGATGAATCCCCGTGTCTCTCGCTCGTCAGCGCTGGCTTCAAAGGCGACCGGTTTTCCGATTGCAAAAATCGCCGCCAAGCTGGCAGTTGGCTATACACTGGACGAAATTCCCAACGACATCACACGCAAGACGCCAGCCTGCTTCGAGCCGACGCTTGACTATGTAGTCGTAAAAATTCCGAAGTGGCAGTTCGAGAAATTTCCGGGAGCCGACGAAAGCCTTGGCGTGCAGATGAAGTCCGTTGGCGAAGTAATGGCTATTGGTCGCACCTTTAAAGAAGCGCTGATGAAGGGTGTGCGCTCGCTTGATACCGGCAAGCGCGTGGGCGGTGCGAAGCTTGAGCCGAAGATTCTGACGCAGCGGCTGGTCACGCCTCATCCCGAGCGGTTGGCCTACGTGCAATACGCTCTGCGGCAAGGCCACACTGTCAAGCAAATCGCAAAGATGACCTCGATGGACCCATGGTTCCTCTACCAGCTTAAAGAAATTAACGATATGCAGTTGGAGCTGGAAAAGCATCCGATGGAATCGATTCCCCGAGAGGTGCTGCGCGAGGCCAAGCGGATGGGATTCTCCGATGGCCGGTTGGCGAACGTGTGGCGGCTTGAGGGGCAGGAGAAAGTCAGACATCTACGCCGAAAGCATGGCGTGATGCCCGTCTACAAACGCGTCGATACCTGCGCGGCGGAGTTCGAGAGCTTCACGCCGTATCTTTACTCGACCTACGAAGACGAGGATGAGGCCGCGCCCACCGACAAGAAGAAAATCATCATTCTGGGCAGCGGGCCCAACCGCATCGGGCAGGGAATCGAGTTCGATTACTGCTGCTGCCACGCCTCGTTCGCGCTGCACGAAGACGGATACGAGACGATCATGATCAACTGCAATCCCGAAACCGTCTCGACCGATTACGACACCAGCGACCGCCTGTACTTCGAGCCGCTCACGTTTGAAGATGTGTGGGCGATCTAT
>Ga0208691_1000052_pt1 | contig 31063 bp, 19 predicted proteins | sample June2015DPH_20_1_FD_184719 | JGI IMG/M metagenome (GOLD analysis project Ga0208691, IMG submission 184719) | Peatland microbial communities from SPRUCE experiment site at the Marcell Experimental Forest, Minnesota, USA - June2015DPH_20_10... | ecosystem: Environmental > Terrestrial > Soil >... | reverse complement strand
GCCCGGAGGTGCTGGCCCAAAGGCTTCGAGATTCTCTGAATGCAGACTTTGGGCCGACGCTCCGAGATTCCACGGTTCGAGTCGTATGTTTGGTGCCGGAGTCCGATCGCCTGCTGGGTGAGCGAGGGCTGCGCGGGTTTCTTGCGGCAAAACCAAGCATCGAAGTCGTGAGGGTTGCCGGTCCCCACTCCATCCTGCAGTGTGCGCCGGCCGGTAGTTTGACTAGTCTTCAGAAAACTGGAGTGTTCAGCGACAAGTGAAATCAACGCCCGTTGGATTGGATTTGCACCAACGACCCAGATGCATCCGGCGCCGTGCTCGGAATGGTCTGCGGATCACGCCAGAAATCGATGTAGGAAATCTGGTGCACGCAGGACACTGTACAGAACGGTGCGCAATCTTTTTGCGTCAGGTACTCGCGGCGGATGTCCGCCACGGTGTATTCGGCCAGCGGCTTCGCGGGAAACCCACGTTGCTGCGAGCAGTAGTGAACCAGGCCGTCTTCGCAAATGTACAGATAGCGCGAGCCCGCGCGGCAGCGCCAATTGCTGGGCTGGCCGTGCGCGATATTGTTCTGAAAATAGTTGATCTGCGAGAAATTCTTCTTCTCGAACTGCTTCATCGCCAGGAACACCGCGCGCTCACGCTCACCGATCGGCTTCAGTTGGCCGCCGCCATCGTGAATGATCCCGACGGTGGACGTAAATCCCAGTTCCAAAGCGCGTTTGCCTACCAACAATGCGTCATCCGGATTGTGAATCCCGCCGCCCAGCACGGAATTGATGTTGACGTGAAACAGCGCGTGCTCGGCCAGGATCTGCAGCTTCTTATCCAAAACTTTGAGACTCTTCTTCGATACGTCGTCCGGCATCACGTTGTCGATGCTGATCTGCATGTGATCCAGACCCGCGTCGTTCAATTGCTGGACGCGTTGCGCCGTCAGCAGGTAGCCGTTGGTGATCATCCCGGCGATGATGCCGCGGTTGCGGACGTGCGAAATCAGCCGGTCCAGTTCCGGATGCAGCAAGGGCTCGCCGCCGCTAAACGTCACAATGTTTGTGCCGAGCGCGGCCAGCTGATCCAACCGCTCCAGCATCACGTCCACGGCTACCGGCTTTGAGACGTCATCATACTCGTTACAGTACGTACATGCCAGATTGCAGCGGCGGATGGGAATGATGTGCGCCATCACGGGATGGTCGGTAGACGCAACTCCCTTGAAGATCATTCGCAATTCCCGGGCGCGCCGGTTCAGGGCCCGGATGTCTCGTTGAAACTTGAATCCAAGTTTGGGCATGGGCACTTGAGTTATTTCCTATTGAATCATACTCATCGAAGGATTGCATCTGATCAAGGGCCAATGGCGACAGTGCGGTGTCCAATGGCGGTATGGAGCAGGGAGGGGAAAACACGTTTCTGGTTTCTAGTTTCTGGTTTCTTGTTAGTGGCGACCCGTGCGAACCAGAAACCAGAAACCAGAAACGGCTTTTTCCTGTAACCCGACTGGCCTTGAAAGACACCAATGAATAGCGGCATGTTATTCTTAAGCCAGTTCTGGCTTCTGTCGATGCGTTACCGGACGGCTTTCACTACGTCATCTAATGCAGTGAGTTACTGAGGAGCCGGAGTCCACCATTCCGATGTTCGAGTTCCTTTTCAAATATCCACGCACCGTATTCGCGAAAGGAACATTTGTGTTGCTCGCCCAGTGGCCGCTCTGGCTGCTGATCCTCGCGTTACTCTTGGCGGCGGGCGGACTTGGCTGGGTGATCTGGAGCCAGCGCAGCGCCATTGCTCCTTCCATGCGTGGAGTCCGAACGGCGGTGGTGTGGATGCTGGAAACAGTGCTGGTCTGCCTTTTGCTGTTCCTGCTTTGGCAACCAGCGGTTAGCGTGGCCACGCTTCGGCCGCAGCAAAACATCGTCGCCGTAGTCATTGACGATAGCCGCAGCATGTCGACGACGGAAGACGGCTCGACTCGCAAAGATCAGGTCCTTAAGACGCTTAACAGCGGTCTTATGAACAACTTGCAGTCTAAATTTCAAGTCCGGCTTTATCGTCTGGGCGAACATATAGAACGAATCGAAAAGCTAGACCAGTTGAATGCCACAGCTCCTGCAACCCACATTGGCGAAAACCTGAAAGAGGTGTTGGCGGATTCGGCGACTCTACCCATTGGCGCTGTCGTTCTCATGAGCGACGGGTCCGACAACACCGGCGGAATCGATCTGGATACGATTTCTGAAATCAAGCGCCAGCGGATTCCGATTCACACCGTAGGATTCGGGCGGGAGCAGATGGCGCGCGACGTCGAGGTGACCGACGTCCAGTTACCCGCACGCTCGCTCGCGAAATCGCGGCTTGAGGCCCAGGTGAGCTTCCACCAGCGCGGATTTGGCGGCGGAAAGGGCCATCTGGTGGTTCGCGAAAGCGGCGGCAAAGTTCTGGCTGCGCGCGACGTGACTTTTAAAGGGGATGGCGCCGCGCAGACCGAAGCCGTTTTGTTCAACGCGGGCGACCCCGGAGTAAAGAACCTGGATTTTGCCATCGACACGCTGCCCGGCGAGGAGAACCAAAACAACAACAAGCAGACGCGAGTGCTGAATGTTGACGCAGCCAAGCCCCGCATCCTTTATATGGAAGGCGAGCCGCGCTGGGATTACAAATTTCTGCGCCGCGCGGTGGAGGACGACAAGAACATTGAGGTGGACGGCGTCCTCCGAACCACTCAGAACAAGGTTTACGCGCAGTTCGCGCCCGATTCCGGCGTCGATTTCCTGAAGTCCGGTTTCCCTACCAAAGTAGAAGACTTGTTCGGTTTTCAAGGACTGATCCTGGGCAGCGTGGAAGTGAATTATTTCACCCCCGCGCAGCAGGAACTGATCCAACAATTTGTGGACCGCCGGGGCGGGGGATTGCTCTTCCTGGGCGGCCCCGCTTCGCTCGCCGATGGCGGCTACGACAAAGCTCCTTTTGCGGATCTGCTTCCCGTGCACCTTCCGAATCACAAGAACACGTTTCATCGCGAGCCCGCGAATCCGGAGTTGACTCCGGCCGGCCGCGATAGCCTGATTTGCCGCATTGACGAGAATCCGGATTCGAATGTCGCCCGTTGGAAGAAGTTGCCGTACCTGATGAACTTCCAGGAAGCCGGCAATCCCAAACCGGGCGCGCTGGTGCTGGCGGAAATGACCGCCTCCGGTCACAAGCTGCCGTTGCTGATCACCGAAAAATACGGGCGCGGCCGCACCGCTGTTTTCGCCACCGGCGGGGATTGGCGCTGGCAGATGCTGCAACCGGTGGAAGATATGAGCCACGAGATTTTCTGGCGCCAGTTGCTGCGTTGGCTGGTTTCGGATACTCCCAACCGGGTAGTGGCATCCACACCGCGCTCGATTTTGTTCGACGACGGCCGCGTCAAATTGCGCGCCGAGGTTCGAGACACCACGTACCTTCCCACCAGCGATGCGCAAGTGGAAGCGAGGATTCTGGACCCCGATGGCACCGCACAAACCGTGGATCTGCATCCCGATCCAATTGAACAGGGCGTGTACACGGCCGATTGGGATGCCGGCCGAGCGGGATCCTATATGGCCGAGATCACCGCGCGGCGCGGCCAACAGGAATTGGGTCGCGACGTGGTTACGCTGCGCCGCGAGAACGGCGTAGCCGAGAATTTCCATCTGGAGCAAAATCGCGAATTGCTGGAAAAGCTCTCTTCGGAAACCGGCGGCCGTTATTATCACCCCAATGAAGCCAGCCGGTTGGGTGAAGATATTTCCTATTCCGATGCCGGCATCACGGTGCGAGAAACCAAGGATCTGTGGGACATGCCGATTGTCTTCTTCCTCGCGTTGCTGTTGTGCTGCACGGAGTGGTTGCTGCGGCGTAGGTGGGGGGTGGTATGAGAACCCCACTTCTGATGTTGCTGGGCGCCGCGGTGTTGCCGGGCGCCACCTTCTACGTAACTGTCGCCGGGTTAGGCGGCGAACCGGAATACGAGCAGCGATTTGCCGCTCAAGCACAGGAGATCGACAAGCTGGTCCGCGCCGGAAATCCGGATGCAAAGGTGCAAACACTGTATGGTCACCAAGCCACCAAAGTGCAGCTGCAAAGCGTGCTGGCGGGGATCGCGAAGGAGGCTAAGCCTGCCGACGCATTCGTGCTGATGTTGATCGGCCACGGCAGCTTCGACGGCATCGACTACAAAATCAATTTGCCGGGCCCCGATCTTTCCGCTGTCGAGCTCGCTGCGCTGCTGGACCGCATCCCCGCTAACCGCCAACTGGTAGTCAATATGACAAGTTCAAGCGGCGGCTCACGCGTGGCGCTCGAAAAACCGAATCGTGCCATCATCACCGCCACCAAGAGCGGATCAGAGAAGAACGCCACCATCTTCGCGCGCTACTGGGTGGAAGCGCTGCGGGACCCGGCGGCCGATACCGACAAGAACGAGACAGTCTCGGCGCTAGAAGCATTCATCTACGCGGAACAGAAAACCTCGCAATTCTACGACACGCAAAAGCGGCTGGCCACCGAGCATCCCATGCTTGAAGACACCGGCCAATCGGACGGCACACGCAAACCGTCGCCCGAAAACGGCGAAGGCCGGGTAGCATCCCAGATCGCAATGCTGCACATTGGTGCAACCCAAGCCGCCGCAAACACACCCGAAAAGAAAGCGCTGCTAGCCCATCGCGAAGAGCTGGAACAGCAAATCGACGCGTTGAAATACCAAAAGGCCGCCACGCCCCCGGATGAATACAAGAAGCAGCTCGAAGCCCTGCTACTGGAGCTAGCCAAAACCCAAGCGGAGCTAGACAAATGAAGCATTCGCGTTCATTCGCGTTCATTTGCGGCCTAATAGTTCTTCCCCTCTCGGCCCAGAAACTCGACGACTGCCGCACCCTCCGCCACCACGGCAAGCTGCCCGAGGCCCGTACCTGTTTCGCACGCCTGGCCTCCAGCGCCGATCCATACCTGCGCGCCGAAGGCCTGTGGGCATTGGAACAAATTCAAGAAGCCAACGAGCAATTTCGCGAGGCGCTGAAGCAACATCCCAAGAGCGTGGAGATCCGCGACCGCTGGGGCCGCTTCTTCCTGGAGCGCTTCAAGAAGGAGGAAGCCAAAGGCCTGTTCGAAGAGGCTCTGGAAATTAAGGAAAACGACGCTGGCGCGAGCCTCGGCCTGGCACTGGTAGCAGCGGAAGGCTTCGGGAGCGCAGCGGTCCATTTCGCTACGCGCGCTGCTGAGCTGGATCCAAAAATGGCGGAAGCGCATGAGCTGCTGGCCTACCTGGCGCTCGAAGACAACACGCCGGAACGCGCAGCAAAAGAGGCCGATAACGCGCTAGCTATTGATCCGGAATCGCTGGACGCCATGGCAATTCACGCCAGTATGGATTGGCTGGACGACAAAAAAGATTCGCCATGGATGGATCGCATTCTGAAAATCAATCCAGTTTACGGCGAAGGATATTCCACAGCTGGACATTTTTTTGTGCTGAATCGGCGTTACCGGGAAGGCATCACGTTCTATCGCAAGGCGCTGGAGTTGAATCCGCAGCTGTGGGAAGCTCGCGCGCAATTGGGAATCCAACTCATGCGGCTCGGCGAGGAGCAGGAGGCCAGGCAACAACTCGAGCAATGCTATGAGGCCGGCTACAAGAACGCGGAAACCGTAAACACGCTCCGATTGATGGATAGCTACAAGAACTTCGCAACCTTCGAAACCAGCAACACTATTCTCAAGCTCAACAAGAAGGAAGCGGAACTGCTGCGTCCCTATATTGAAACTGAGCTAAGGCGGGCCATCGCTACTTACGAGAAGAAATATCAATTGAAGTTGAAAGGGCCCGTGCAACTCGAGGTTTATCCGGATCACGAAGATTTTGCCGTACGCACGATGGGCATGCCGGGCCTCGGAGCCCTGGGCGTAACATTCGGGTCTGTGGTCGCCATGGACAGCCCTTCCGGACGTCCGCCTGGGACTTTTCATTGGGCCAGCACCATGTGGCACGAGCTGAGCCACGTGTTCGTGCTGCAAGCTACCAATCATCGCGTCCCGCGCTGGTTCACCGAGGGCTTGGCCGTCTATGAAGAAACCGCGGCCTCGCCGGACTGGGGCGATCGCCTGGATCCGGAAGTGATCACTGCGATCCATTCGAAGAAATTGCTGCCTATCGCCGAGCTCGACCGCGGCTTTATTCGCCCCAGCTATCCAGCCCAAGTTGTCGTTTCGTATTATCAAGCAGGCAAGATCTGCAACTTCATCGCTGAGAAGTGGGGCTACGGGAAACTTCTCGACATGATCCATTCGTACGCCAAACTGGAATCTACGCCGGAAGCGATCCACAACAATCTCGCGATGTCCACCGAGGAGTTCGACAAACAATTCCTCGCGTGGATCGAGGCGCAGACCAAAAACACGGTCGACCACTTCGACGAATGGAAAAAACAATTGAAGACCACCGTGGAGGATCTGCGCGCCAAGAAGTATGACGACGTGATCCGCGAAGGCGCGGTCATTCGCGATTTTTATCCTGACTATGTCGAGCCGGGTAGCGTCTATGAATTAATGGCGGACGCATACGAAGCCAAGGGCGACAAACCGGCGGCCCGCAAGGAACTGGAGAAGTACAGCCAGGAGGGTGGCCGGAGCCCGCTTCTGATCAAGCGCCTGGCTACGTATCAAGAGGAAGCCGGCGATCCGAAAAAGGCGGCCGCCACGCTGGATCGTCTAAACTACATTTATCCCGAGGATCCGGAATTGCACAAGCGATTGGGCGACTTGTGGCTCGCGCAGAATAATCTGCCAGGTGCGATTCGCGAGTACCAGGCCGTACTCGCCACCAAGCCGCTGGATCAAGCCGGGGCGCATTTCGAATTGGCCAACGCGTTGCGCAAGGCCAATCGGATGGATGATGCGCGCGATCAGGTGCTGCAGGCTCTTGAAGCCGCTCCGGGCTACAAACCGGCGCAAAGACTACTTTTAGAAATCTCAAAATAAAATGTCCACTCCAAGCACAACCATTGCCGGCTCGGCGGAACTCAAGGAACGGATTGACCGTTTCCAGGAGGTCCGCAACAGCATCGTGCGGGAAGTCCACAAAGCGATTGTTGGGCAAGAAGAAGTGATCGAGCAGGTGCTGATTTCGCTCTTCGTGGGCGGCCACTGTCTGATCACCGGCTTGCCCGGGACAGCCAAAACGCTGCTGGTTCGCACGCTGGCTCAGACGCTCGGCCTGGTCTTCAAGCGCATCCAGTTTACGCCGGACCTGATGCCTTCCGACATCACTGGGACCGACATCATCGAAGAGGACACCACCACCGGACATCGTACCTGGACGTTTGTTCCCGGCCCGATATTTTCGAATGTCCTGCTGGCGGACGAGATCAACCGCACGCCTCCGAAGACTCAATCGGCGCTGCTCGAAGCTATGCAGGAATTGTCCTGCACAGTGCGCGGCCATCAATACAAAATCAACGCGCCGTTCTTTGTTCTCGCCACGCAGAATCCCATCGAGCTGGAGGGAACCTATCCGCTGCCCGAAGCACAACTGGACCGGTTTTTGTTCAACACGATTCTCGATTATTTGTCGGCTGAAGACGAAGTGAAGGTGGTGGATCTCACCACTACAACCGCAGTCGCGCAGGTGGATACCGTGACCAATCCGGAAGAGATTCTGGATTTCCAGCAGTTGGTACGCATGGTTCCGATCGCGGATTCAGTCGCCCGCTACGCCGTAGAACTGGTTCGCGCCACGCGCCCCAACGACGCGAGCGCTCCGGATTTTGTCAAAAATTACGTCAACTTCGGCGCCAGCGTCCGCGCCGCGCAATTCGTAGTTCTGGCCGCAAAAGCGCGGTCCTTGATGCGCAACCGGTATCACGTGACCTACGAAGATATCCGCGCGCTAGCCGCCCCGATCCTGCGCCACCGCATTCTCCTGAATTTCCACGCCGAATCGGAGCGGCTGGATTCGGACGCGATCCTGAAGCGGCTGTTGGAGTCGAAACCGGAGCCGAAGTGAAATCCGTTTCTCGTTTCTCGTTTCTGGTTTCTGGTTGTTCGTTCAACCAGCGCACAACCGTGGGAACCAGAAACCAGAAACCAGGAACCAGAAACAATTAGATGCATCCCCGCACTCCAACCCGCTTCATCAACCCAGCGCTCCTGGCCGAAATATCGAGCCTGGATCTCGTGGCGAAAACGGTTGTGGATGGATTTGTGGCCGGGCTGCATCGCTCTCCCGATTTTGGATTCAGCCAGGAGTTTGCCGAATACCGCGCCTATTCGCCCGGTGACGATCTGCGGCACGTGGATTGGAATGTCTACGCGCGCACCGAACGTGCGTATCTGAAACGCTATCGCGGAGAAACCAACAGCCAGCTCACTTTGATGGTGGATTCGAGCGCTTCCATGGGATATTCCTCGCACGGCATCACGAAGCTGGATTACGCGCGTTTCCTGGCAGTCTCGCTGGCGTATCTCGCAAATCAGCAGCGCGACGCCGCGGGCGTGATTGTTTTTGACGACGACGTCCGCAACTACGTGCAGCCCTCCACGCGCCAAGGCCAGTTCATGCGCGTGGCGCATGCGGTGGAAAAAGCCGAGCTCGGAACGCGGACGGATTTTGCCAAGCCGTTCATTCATTTTCAGCAGTTCCACCGGCGCCGCGGCATTGTTGTGGTGCTGTCGGATTTCTATCAGGAGCCACAGGTGGTGATCGACACCATTGCCCCGCTGCGCTTCCACGGCAACGATCTGGTTCTGTTCCACGTCCTCGATCCCGAAGAGATTCGCCCGACCCTGAAGGAGCCGGTTCTGCTGGTGGATATGGAAACCAAAGACGCGCTGGATGTCTCGCCCGAATACGCGCGCGAAGAATATGGGCCGAAGATAGACGCGCACGTGGACGCATTGAAGAAAAAAGCGCGCGCCCACAATATCGATTATTTCCTGCTCCGTACGGACCGGCCGCTGGACGACGCTATGCGCGAGTATTTCCTGATTCGCAAGGGGAGGTTGTAGGTGGGGTTTCTCGCGCCATGGTTTCTGGCTGGATTGGCGGCGATCGGGCTGCCCTTGTGGATTCACCTGCTGCGCCAATACCGCAGCACTCCACATCCCTTCAGCTCGCTGATGTTCTTCGAGCGCCGAACCCAGAGCTCGATTAAGCACCGCCGGCTCCGCTATCTCTTGCTGCTTTCTCTACGCGTGGCTCTGCTGCTATTGCTCGCGCTGGCGTTCGCCAATCCGTTCGTTACACGATCCGCGGCTAGTTCCAGTTCTCACAAAATGCTGCTGATCGCCGTGGACAACTCCTTCAGCATGCGTTACGGCGATCATCTAGCCCGGGCGAAACGAGAGGCTCTGAACGCTGTTTCGAATCTCAACGCTGGAGAACGCGGCCAGGTGCTGGAAGTCGGCTCGCACATTCGCATGCTCACCCAGCCGGTGGAAGAGGTGGACCAGCTCAAGGCTGCTATTCAATCGATTCAGCCCTCCGACGAGCGCAGCTCCTATGGCGAATTGGCGCGAACGTTGCGGACCATCGCGCAATCCTCGCGCTTGCCGCTTGAGGTTCACTTCGTTAGCGACATGCAAAAGTCGTCGCTGCCTCCGTCTTTCGCCGATTTGCGGCTGGGCGGCGATACGAACCTGATTTTCCATTCGGTCGCCGACACTCACGAACCCAATTGGCTGGTAGAGAGCGTGACGGCGCCCGGCAAGATCTACGATCCGAAAAAAGTGCGGGTACAAGCTGTCATTCGAGGCATTGGAACCGAGCCGGCGAAGCGAACGGTGTCGCTGGTCTTGGATGGCCGTGTGCTCGAAAGCAAATCAGTGGACGTTCCAGCCGGGGGCCGGGCCAGCGTAGAATTTCTGTCGCTCGAATCGCCCTATGGATTCCACAAAGCCGAGATCCGGATCGAGCCAGGCGATTCTCTGCATGAGGATGATCGTTTTCCATTCGCCGTGGAGCGCGCCGACCCGCACCCCGTGCTGTTTCTACACGCAGCCGGACAGCAACAAGGAGAGCTTTATTACCGCTCGGCACTCGAATCCGTAACTGAGGCCGGTTTTGTGTTGGAACCGCTCGCGGTGGACCAGGCCACCAACCAGTCGCTTTCGAAATACGCGTTTGTGGTACTTTCCGACGTCAGCTCGCTGCCGTCTGGTCTTGAAAACAGCTTGCGCGCCTACGTGAATGGAGGCGGCTCATTATTGATTGCTCTGGGTCCTTTGTCCGCAGCTCTTCCGCACGTGCCGGTTTCGGGCGAGGCCATCCAGGGAACCAGCTACGCCGGGCGCGAAGGCGATAGATTCCAGATCGTCGCCAACGCCGATGCCGAACATCCCTCGCTAAGACGAGCCAACAAGCTGGACGGCGTGCAGTTCTATCAAGTAGTGCGCGTAGACCCCGGCCAGTCGCGCGTAATCGCCCGCTTGACCAATCAAGTGCCTCTGCTGCTCGAAAAACAAGTGGGCGAAGGCCGGGTGTTCGTGTTTGCATCGACGTTCGACAACATTGCGAACGATTTCCCGCTGCACGCATCGTTTGTTCCGTTTGTCGAGGAAACGGCACAATATCTCGGAGGCCAGCAGGGCCGTTCCACCAGCGTGCCAGTGGACTCGTTCATCGAGCTGCGCTCGGCCAAGGATCAAGGCGCATCCGTGGACGTGATTGATCCTAACGGAAAGCATCCGCTCTCGCTGAAGGAAGCCGCAACCACGCAATCGTTCCAAGTGAATCGAGAAGGCTTTTACGAAATCCACCGCGCCAACGGACGCGTCGAGATGGTCGCGGTCCACGCAGACCGCTTGGAATCGGATTTGACACCCGTGCCGCAAGATACGCTGGAATTGTGGCGCAACACAGGCCGTGGCCCGGAAACCGCGAATACGAACAGCGAAGCCGCGGCTCAGCCGCGCCCCCAAAGCCTGTGGCGCTACGCTTTGCTATTGGTTTTAATAGTCGCCATAATCGAATCAGTGATCGCCAGCCGATATTTGTCGGTAGAGAAAGAGGCCGCATGAGCATTTTTGATTTGCGTTCATTCGCCTTCATTCGCGGCCAAAAAAAGGAGCGCCCATGAGCCCCCTCGATCAACTCAACACATATCTCCAGCGCCTGGAAAGCCGCTTGCGGCTCTCGGCGCTGTCGAAAGGCACATCGCTGGTCACGGTGTCAGCGCTAGTGATAACGGTGCTCCTGGTCTGGATCATCAACCGCTACGCGTTCTCACCCACCAGCCTGCTCTGGGCGCGCATTCTTCTATTTATTTCCGTCGCCACGGCCATTGCGTTTGGCCTGGTGATTCCGCTACTTCGTATGAACCGGCGCAACGCCGCCCGCAGCGCCGAATGCGAATTCCCTGATTTCCAGGAGCGTCTACTGACGCTAGCCGAAAAGCCGAACGCATCCAACCCATTTGTCGAGCTGCTCGCTGGCGACGCCATGAAAGTTGCCGCAGCCAATCAACCGGAGCGCCTGGCGCCCACCGGCCCCATTCTTGGATTCCTGACGTCCGCAGGCGTCGCCGTTGCCGTTCTGCTGTGGCTGATCCTGGCTGGCCCCGGATATCTCGGCTACGGAACATCGCTTCTGTGGGCGGGCGCGCCGCGATCCGGCAATCATGCTTTTTATGACATCGCCGTCAACCCCGGCGACCGCACCGTTCGCCGCAAATCTGATCAATTGGTTACGGCCCAGCTTCTTGGCTTCGAAGCTCCAAAGGTACGGCTGTTCGCACAATCAAAGAGCGCTTCCAAATGGGAACCTGTCGAGATGCGTCCATCGCCGGGCGCCTCAACCTATGAGTTTCTGTTCAGCGGTCTGGCCGAAAATGTCGAGTATTACGTGGAAGCCGGCGCTGTCCAATCCAAGCATTACAACCTGAAGGTCATTGATCTGCCTTCTATCCAGAAGATTCGCGTGACGTATCATTACCCGGCATGGTCCGGCATGAAGGACGTCGTGGAAGATCCCGGCGGAGATGTGCGCGCGGTGGAAGGCACCGATGCCGAGATCGCCGTTCTCACCGACCGGCCGCTCAACAAAGGCATTCTGATGTTGAGCGATGACTCACAAATTCCGCTCCAATCCGGGACAGGGAACTGGCTCACCGCCCATCTGCCGGTGCAAAAAGACGGCATGTATCACATCGCAGCCATTGAGCAGGGCGAAAACGTCCGCATGAGCGAGGATTTCTTTATCGAGGCTCGCAAGGATTCTCCGCCCAGCGTCAAAATCACTCGCCCCGGCCGGGATGCCAAAGTGAATCCAATTGAAGAGGTCACCGTGGAAGTGAGCGCCGAAGACGATTTCGGATTGAACGAAGTTAGCGTGCATTATTCTGTGAATGGCGGAGCGGAGAAAACCGTTTCGATGCTCGGCCAGAAGGGAACCAAGAACGCCGACGGCAAGTACGTGATCGCTCTTGAGGATTACAAGCTGTCTCCGGGTGACATCGTTAGCATCTACGCCTCCGCTCGCGATGCCCGCACCACCACCAAGACCGATATGTACTTTATCCAGGCTGAGCCGTTCGAGCGGAATTATTCGCAATCGCAAGCGCAGGGTGGCGCCGGTGGTGGCGACAATCCCGCGCAGGAAATTTCGGAACACCAGAAGGAAATTATCGCGGCCACGTGGAACGAAGCCAAGAACGGACCCAAGGATCCATCCGCGGCGGCTGACGACGCCAAGTTCCTGGGGCAGATCCAGGAAAAGCTTGCCGCTCAAGCCAAGTCCCTGGTGGATCGCGCGAAGGCGCGCCAATTGGACGGCAGTCCGGAGATGCAGAACTTCGTCAAAAACATGGAAGATGCCGTCGGAAACATGACTGAGTCCGCGAAGAAGATTCGCGCTCAGAAATGGAACGAAGCGCTGGTACCGGAACAGCAGGGCCTGCAGCATGCGCTCCGGGCCGAAGACACCTTCCGGGATATCCAGGTGGCGTTCGGAAGCGCAGGCGGCGCGGGGCAGGGCGGTAATCAGGCCCGCGATCTTTCAAATCTCGCCGACCTGGAGCTGGACCGCGAAAAGAATCAGTACGAAACCGGCCAGCAATCGGCTTCCGATAGCCGCGCCAAGGAAATCGACGCGGCGATGCAGAAACTTGCGGAGCTGGCTCGCCGGCAGCAGGAATTGGCCGCGAAGAAAGATCAGCAGCAGCCGTTCCGGCAACGTTGGGAGCAGGAGATGCTTCGCCGTGAAGCGGAAAAGCTGCAGCGGCAAATGGAGCAGCTCACGCGCGGAGATTCGTCGCAGCAATCCCCTTCCAATCAGCCAGGACAACAAGGACAGCAGGGACAAACCGGGCAGCAAGGACAGCAGAGCCAGCAATCGGCGAATTCTCAGCAGCAGCGTACAGGATCCACTGCCGATCCGCGGCTGCAACAGGCGCTGGACCGCCTGGCTCGCGCCACCGACGACATGCGGCAGGCCGAGAATCAGCAGGGCGGCAATTCGGATCAGGCGAGTGCTGGACAAAAGCGTGCGGGAGAGCGGCTGCAGGAAGCGCATGACATCTTGAATGGCATACAACGCCAGAACGCTTCCCAACAGCTCGATGACATGGCGCAAAAGGCCAATCAGCTTTCGCAACATCAGACCGATTTTCAAAATCGCCTGCGCCAGATGTTTTCGGGCGGAACGCAACCAGGTCAATCGCAGCAGCAGAATTCGCAGTTGGCCGGCGAAAAAGAACAGATGGCTAATCAGCTTAAGGATCTCCAAAAGCAGATGGGCGATACCGCGCAGAGCTTGGCGGGCGCGAAGAATCCGATCTCGTCCAAACTGCGCGATGCGCTTTCCGAGGCTCAGCAGAACGAAATCGAGTTGCGCATGCGTAAGGCCGCCGAATGGATCCGGCAAGGCCAAGGGAGGGAAACGTGGCTGCGCGAGCCCACTGTGACCATGGGGCTCGACCGGTTGCGCGATCAGCTCCAACAGGTCCAAGCCGGGTTGCAGCAACAAGGCGAGCCGGGCAAAGGCGCGGGCGACAAGGGCGATATCGAAAAGGCGCTGGCGCAATTGGAAAACATGCGGAATCGGATGCAGCAGCTTACCGAGGGCCAGGGCCAGAGAGGTAATGAGTCGCGCAATGGCACCCGGCCGCAACCTGGTCAAGATCAATCGCGTCAGGGGCAACGCCCGGGTCAATCTCAACCGGGGCAATCGCAGTCCGGCCAATCGCAGCAGGGTCAGGGCCAACAGTCGGGTCAGGGCCAGCCCGGCCAAGGTCAGGAGGGTCAAGGCCAGCAGGGTCAAGGGCAGCAAGGCCAAGCCCAGAACGGCTCCGAGCCGGGCGCTGGACAAGCTTCGCCCGGGCAGCCGGGCGCCTCACCGTATGGAGGAGTCGGGAATCGCGGTGGCTCCGGTGAAGTATATCCGCATAACGGGCTGGAGCAAGGCTATCGCGAATCGTTGCGCGATATGAGCCAGCTCCGTGATTTCATCCGGACACATCCGGAATACTCGAATGAAGTTCTGCAATTGCTACACGCCATGAGCCCGGCCTACGCCAACGACGCTGAGCTCTCCCAGCGCATCGGCCGCGAAGTGATCCCGCAGATGGAGCGGTTGGAGCTGGAACTACGCCGCCAGCTCGACGACAAGAACTCGGACCAAGTGCGCAGCGCCGGTTCCGAGCACGTCCCGGCCGGATATTCGGACGCCATCGCGGAATACTTCCGGAAACTGAGCAAGGGAAAATAGAGGCCGTAGTTGGTGAGGGCGGATGACGGGTCACTATTACAGTGGGCCGTATAGTTCTTTTCTCTGCATCACGGCGAGTATTTGCCCTCGGCTGCAGGGTCAACTGAAGATCCAAGCGGTTGTGAATTCCGCTTCCTTTCAACCTGGAATGCCTCGTGGAGGCGCATTGGCGTCGATCTTTGTGTCGGGCCTCACGGGAAAACCCGGCATAACTGTCGCCCCACCGTTATCGCTATTGCCGTCGGAGCTCGCCGGGATCACGGTAACCGTCAACGGCGCAATGGCTCCGCTTCTTGCTGTTGCGATTCCTTCCCAAGGTCAAAACGGGCAGATCAACATTCAGGTTCCTCTTAGAGAAACGCGACTTTGTAGTCCGATGGCTCGGATTCCAGAGGAACTCTCCAGGTGAGGCAGCAATCTGAAGTTGATGCCGTGTCGCCCCTGACCCCGCCGACGTGGGGCGGGTTCTTGATGGACGAAAACGGATACGCGATTGCGCAGCACGCTTCCCATTACAGCCTCGTGACGATTCAGAATCCAGCCCACGCAGGCGAAACCATCATCGCGTACGCCGACGGCTTCTTTACGGTTTGGCCTCCACCCCCGATCGGGTTCGCTGTCCCGCTGCCCCCTTCGTTTGAACCAAGTGTGTCGCCGCCCGCAGCGTACGGCCTGTATTTGCAAAGATTATCCAACACCCATTGTGCGCGGTGGGTGCCTCCCGCGCGGGTCCTTTACCGACAGTCCCGCTTTACAGATCTTGTTCCAAGGGCTAGCACCCACGCTAATCGGAATCGAGCAGATCAACTTGGTTGTACCGGTACACCAGGCGGCGGGAGATTGGGCCTTGTTCTATAATTCCGGATCGTGCACCGACGGTAGCGGTGCAAGATGTGGGCCTGGGGGAGCCATAGGCGCGTCAAGTCCTTACGTCAAACTTCCGGTGCGATAACGGGATTATTGCTTCGGATTTGCAGTGGTTATCTGGTTGCCCAAGGCCTGCGAAATAACTTCGAGGCCCGTAGTGACGTTGATCCCGGAGGTCGCCACCGTCACGTTGGGCGTTACCTGCACACTCAGGTGATTGGAACTCAGCACGGTCACTTGATTCACCACGACATCGCTGGTGCCGAATCCGACCAGAGTTTGGCCGGCGATGAAGAAAGTGTTCACGCCTACGATGTCTACTGTAGTGGGGCTGCCCGCTACCAGCAACTCGGGTGTTACGGTGAGCGATGGCAGTGCAGTGGCGCTGGGAGTCGCACTCACGCCGCCGCCGTAAGAAAAGGTGGGTGGTATTGGATCGAGGAATAAGGAGCTCTGGCCATCCGAGTTCAGCGCCTCTACCGTTGCCGTGTACCCATTTTGGCCGGGCGGAGGTGTGACGATCAACTGACCGCTTTTGGTGGTTCCCCCGATGACGCCCGGAAGCCCATCAAACAGAATTGTCGTAGCGATTGCGGTAGGCGTACCAGGGTTCGGGAAGAAATTGGATCCGGCTATCAGCACGATTCGATTTCCATTGGCATCCAAACTCGGAGTGACTGAGGTAATGGATGGCGGCCCACTGACAACTACCGAAAACGCCGCCGGTAGGACGTATATATCGTCGGGAGTGGCGAACAGCAAATGTTTGGGACCTTCGCCTGCAGTCGCATTCACCTGCACGTCCACGGCGATGTAAGGCGTGGGTGGAGCGTATGCCCTCAGATTGCTCGCGGTTGCGGCTGTCCCGAGTACGGAGATGCTGAGCCCTGGCGTGATGACATTGTTCGGATTGTTCGCTTCGAGCAACCCTCCGCCCGTGGCGGCTACGGGCGATGGCGTGGCCAAACCTTTGGTAAGAGGCGGCGACGTTACCGGTACGTTGGTTGGTGAAAAGCCATAAGTCCGAACGGCGTAAACCGCTTGGAACGGCCGGCTGTTCACATGGAACTCGACACCCGACGTCAACAGGCCCGGCAGCACGTTAATGGGGTAATTCTCCGCTACCGCAGGGTCGCTCGTTCCAGCATAAGTTGGCGTGAAGAACTCCGTGGCAAACGCATTGTAATTCAGGCCCAGGGGATTTCCGTTCACGTCGGTCGGGTAGATTATGTTGTCCGGTGTACTTTCGCCATAAAGCGCGGGAGGCAGGGGATGGGCGTACACTATGTACTGCCCAGGCGGGACTCCGTCCATCCGATAACTTCCATCGGGATTCGTAAGAGTGCTGATCGCAGGACTGGTTATCGAAAAGGCAACTACCGACGCGAGACCAAGACCCGTCGAACCCAGCATCACGTGCCCGCTGATGCTACCCACCGTCCCGAGGTATTTGGCGGCTGGATAGAGCACCGAGACGCCGGCGATGTCGTCCGCCCCGAGCGGCGCCGCTTTGCTTGCCGCGCTGGTATACAGTGTCGCCATCACGCTGGACGTGAGCGTGTGCTGCAGTCCAAGCGAATGTCCGAATTCGTGCACCAGGGTTACGAAGAATGGCTCGCTGTAGCTCGGAAAGTCTCCATAGGTGGCAACCTGGGTCAGGTCGTTCGGCAGGTAAATCCTGGAGCGGACAATCGGAACAATGAGGCCACCGGATCCCAAGGACATGTTCCCAGTGACTTCATGTACCGTATAAGCAATCAAACCCGGCGGAATGTCATCGGAGAATTCAATATCGATTCCGGGCGACGTTTCGGAAGCCGCACCCACAGTAAACAGCCCTCCATATGCAAATCGAAGCTGGGACGTGCTCACGCTGTCCCAAACTGCGGCCGCGCCTCGAATCTCGCCTATGATTGCCGGAAAGCTGTCACCGGGCGCTAAGACCGCCGGGCCAGCATCCGAAATGAAGAATGGAACCGTATTGTTTACCAATGAGTTCAGATCGAATTTCTCAACCACCGGTTGATTGAATGGACCATTGCTCGCGTTATACAGAACGTAGAAATAGTAACCCCATCCGTTAGTGTTCAATGCGAGGCATGCAAACACCAACACCGCCCAGCGAACTATCCAAGATCTCTTCATTCGGTGCTCTGCCCGCTGAGTACGTTTGCAATTTCAGCCTTGAGGGCGCTCAACGGCATCCGGATGTCGTTATCGGATACCGGCTGTCCGGCTGAGTTCAACGTTCTTTCGAGCGCGGCCGCGCGCACCACCAGAGGAGCAGCGCCTGGCGCTGAAATCACCGAGAATAAACCCTGCGATAGCCCGATGATCTGCGTGAGCCCGGTTTTGCTGGTCCACAGAAACAGCACATAATCCTGACCGGCGGACAGCACCGGAGCGCCTGCGACTCTTTGAATGGCGCCGTTGAGGTTCCCGCCGGGAACTCCGAAATCGATTTGGCCTGAACCTGGGCCTTTGTAGGTCTCGGTAACCTGAATGGTGTAGTGGCTGAAGATCACCGAACCGTGATACACGATATTGGCTGGCAGCACGGTGCCGCGCACAATCATAGTGGACTGCCGAATCATGTCATCCAGGCTGAGTTGCCGCAGCGTGGATCCGGGGAGTGTCCCAAGCGCTGCAAGCAATCCGGTGATGAGCAGTCGACGCATTCGGTTCAATGTCCCATCAGCAAACGGGGTTCCAATGCATGTCCATGAAAATATTAGCCTTGCCATGATCAAGCAGGCGGTTTGTGTATCCGATGGACACAATCGTAGTACAACTTTCAACCGCCGCGGACGACCAGCAACGGCATTTTCAATTTGTGACGGACTGCATTAATTGTAGTCCCGAATACAATGTCTTTCAAGCCCTTATGCCCGTGAGCGCCCATTACAACCAGGTCCGGCTTGAGTTCCTCGGCGTAGGCCACGATGGCGTCTTTGGGACTCCGAGCATGCCTTACTACCATTTCGACGGCCACCTGCTGCTTTTCTAACTCGGCGGCAATCTCACGCAGGTACTCCGTGCCCGCTTCGACTTCCGCAGTCGATGCCAGCGAACCATACATCTGGCTGGTGACACCCTCTTCCACGTGCAGCAGGTACAGTTTGGCATGGTGCTGCTTAGCCATGGCCGCAGCATGCGCGATAGCCTCCCGATCCCGGCTGGTGTGATCCAAGGGGACCAGGATCTTCTCATAAAGCGGGCTGGGGAGATTGATCGCCACGGACTGCGGAAGTTCGATAGGCGCGCGCCCCAGGTGCCGAATCCAGTGGGGAAGCACCGGCTGCAAGATCACCCAAGCCAACAGCATTGTAAGCAGGATGAGGACGGGCGCCAGGCCTAACTCGATCCACAGTCGCTGGCCGCCCGACCCGCTGAGCCAGTCCCGCAGCGTGATGGCAACCAGCCAAATATCCAGCGATAGAATCACCGCAGCCGCGCTCCACGCCAGCACGCGTACCCAGGCTCGATTGGCGAAAGTTCCCATGCGCTCTTTGCTGTTGGTGAACTGGATCAGAGGAATCACGGCAAACGGCAGTTGCAGATTGAGGATCACCTGGCTCAGGATCAGCAATTTGTAGGTGCCCTGCTCGCCCGCAAAATACACCGTGAACGCCGCCGGGATAATCGCGATGGTGCGCGTCACCAAACGCCGCAGCCACGGACGCATGCGGAAGTTCAGGAAACCCTCCATCACGATTTGCCCGGCCATGGTCCCGGTCAGCGTCGACGATTGGCCGGAGCACAAAAGCGCCACCGCGAACAGCACACTGGCCATGGTGGTGCCGAGCAGTGGAGAGAGCAATTGGTTGGCCTGTTGAATCTCGGTAACCACGATTCCACGCTTGAAGAATACGGCCACGGCCAGTATAAGAATCCCAGCATTCACGAACAGCGCGCCATTCAGCGCGATGGCGGAATCGATCAGGTTGAACCGGCATGCCGTACGCTTTTCGGCTTCTGTTTTTCCGATGCGGCGCGTCTGCACCAAGGCCGAGTGCAGATACAGGTTGTGCGGCATCACTGTGGCGCCCAGGATTCCGATAGCGACGTAGAGATTGCGGTTGGTTATATGCGGCACCAGGCCCGGGAGCATGTCCTTCACTACAGGCCAACCCGCCCAGCAGATCTCGATGAAGAAGCATCCACCGATCACCGCGATCAAAGCCAGCACGAAGCTCTCGATCACGCGTATCCCGAGACCCGTGAACCACAGCAGCAATAACGTGTCGGCCGCGGTGAGCAGCACGCCATAAAGAAGCGGAATATGGAACAGCAGGTTCAGCGCGATAGCCGCGCCCAAGACCTCTGCCAAGTCGCAGGCTGCGATGGCGATCTCACATAGAAACCAGAGTGAATAGGAAATGCTCCGGGGGTAAGTCTCGCGGCAGGCTTGTGCCAAATCCCGCTGGGTGACGATGCCGAGCCGGGCGCTCAACGTCTGCAGCAGGATGGCCATCAAGTTCGAAAGCACCAACACCCACAGCAATTGATAGCCGAATCGCGCGCCGCCTTCGAGATCGGTAGCCCAATTGCCTGGATCCATGTAGCCGACGCTGACAAGATAAGCGGGTCCGGCAAAGGCGAACAATTTCCGCCAAACCGAAAGTTGGGCCGTCGGAACGCTCGAGTGCACCTCGGGAAGCGAGGTATTGACTGTGGTTGTGGAAGACAACTTAACTGTAGTTTACTTCAATTCCCGGAACAAAACAAGATTTGGTCGTTTCCAAGCACCGCTGGTGGTTTTCGGCCACGACCAGGATCCGATGTGAGCTGGTAAGCCATTACAAACACAATCATTACTCAATGGCCAACAGAATGCCCATTAAGGCGCGAAGTTGGGAAGGGTATGAAACGCATTCTCCTATCGCTCATAGCAGTGCTGGCCACGGCAGTGGGTCCGATGCTGGCGCAGGAGCAGCAAGGTCCGGGGCCGAACGATCCGCAGCAACAGCAGCAGCAGGAACCGGACGGCCAATATGAGCAAGGCCGCGGTGTGGCTCGCATTAGCGTGATGAATGGCGAGGTTTCGGTTCGCCGAGGTGATTCTGGCGATGTGGTCGCGGCTGCCGTCAACGGCCCCCTGATGGCAAACGACAGTATTCTTACCGGATCGTCCGCCCGTGCGGAAGTGCAGCTGGACTGGGCCAATCTGATTCGCGTGGGCCCGAATTCCGAAGTTCGATTTTCCGGCTTGGACGTAAGAGGTTTCCAGATCCAGGTTGCCGCTGGAACGGTGACGTACCGCGTTCTACGTCCCAGCCAGGCGCAAGCGGAAGTGGATACGCCGAGTGTCGCAGTTCATCCGCTGGGGCAGGGAATTTATCGAGTCAGCGTTCGGGACGACGGAACATCGGAAATAACGGTGCGCACTGGCGAGGCGGAGATTTTCAGCCCACACGGTAGCGAACGGTTGCCCGTTGGCCGCACCATGTACGCGCGCGGCCCTGCGTCAGATCCCGAGTTTCAAGTGGTGGACGCCATCGCACCCGATAGCTGGGACCGCTGGAATGGCGAGCGCGATCAATATCTGCTGCGTTCGCGCAGCTATGAGCATGTCAGCCGCGACGTTCCCGGCGTCGAGGATCTGGATCAGAACGGCCGCTGGACCAATGATCCGAACTATGGGTACGTCTGGCAACCCACGGTAGATCCCGGCTGGGCGCCCTATCAAAATGGCCAATGGGTTTGGGAAGACTACTATGGATGGACCTGGGTCAGCTACGATCCATGGGGCTGGGCGCCGTACCATTACGGCCGCTGGTTCTTGGGCGCCGGCGGATGGGCGTGGTATCCGGGTCCTGTGTTTGGACATCCTTATTGGGCGCCGGCTTATGTGGGCTTCTTCGGTTGGGGAGGTGGATTGGGAGTGGGAATCGGCTTCGGGTTCGGCGGTCTGGGATGGGTACCGTTGGCGCCCTTTGAAGTGTTTCACCCCTGGTATGGACGCGGTTTCTACGCAGGCTTCCGGGGCGGAGGCTTCGCGCGCGGCACTACCATCGTCAACAACACGAACATCACCGGCATGTATCGCAATGCCCGCGTGAACGGCGGCGTGAGCGGCGTGGCCGCGAATCAGTTTGGCCGCAGCGGGGCGCAAGTTCAATCGCTGAATCACGCGCAGATCCAACAGGCGGGTTTGGTGCGCGGCGCCGTTCCAGTAGCGCCGGGACGCTCCAGCTTGCAGATGTCAAACCGGATTGCGAGCGGGAACGTCGCGCAAAGCCGCTCCCAGAGCTTCGCCAGCCATACGCAGGCTCCGCAAGTGAGCCATGTTTCGTTCGCGCAGCAGCAGCGGGGCATGCAGCAGCTCTCGCATTCCGATTTCAGCGCGCCTAGCCGCGGTGCGGCCGGCAGTTCCGCAGCGCCATCCTCGCGCGGCGCAGGCACAGCTGGCGCCATTTCGGCTGGTTCTAGCGCGGCTGGTGCCAGCCATGGATGGAACCGCTTCGGCGAGCCGATTCACGGGGCGAGTAGCGGAACATCACAGCCGACTCAGAGTGGCGGCTGGCAAAGATCGGAGACTACGCGTCCCAGTGGTGGATCGACGAGCGCAACCGGGACGCGGAGCTTCGGAAGCTATTCGGGCGGCAGCGGACAAGCGATTCGCATCAGCCCGCCGATCGTGCAACAACGTTCGCCCAGTTATCAGGCGCCGCGTAGTAGCGGTTCAAGCAATGGAAGCAGCACGCGCAGCAGCGGCACCGGCACGACCACGCGGAGTAGCAGCAGCGGAAGCAGCGGAACCACCCACGCGACCGGCGGCACTGGCGGCCATGCGAGTGGGGGCGGGCACGGAGGCGGCGGACACCGCTAAAGCTTTCAACAACAAATTTCTTCCCTCGGGCTCGAAGAGCACCTCCCAGCGATTCGAGCCCTTCTTTTTGAGCACTCAAAAGAGTTTACATAATATGTGTTATCGGTAATTACGATTATGCTCGATAACGTGGCCAAACAACGCCAGCCTCCCCAAAAATTGCATACAATGCAGGAGTCGGGCCACCATTGCACTATGGACGTCTTCATCAGCTGGTCCGGTCCCCAGAGCAAGCAGGTCGCGGAAACACTCCACCACTACCTGCCCCTCATGATCAACGCAATCCAGCCCTGGCTTTCCAGCGCCGACATCGACGCCGGTGCACGCTGGGCATCCGACATCGCAGGCAAACTCCAGCAGTCGAAAGTTGGAATCATCTGCCTCACGCCAACCCGTTGTCCAACTCCACATCTCGCGAGTTACCTCCTTTACACGCCGCACATTTCCGAAATCGCGATGCGCTGCCTGCCGAGCATCGACAGGTCCTTGGCCACGCTCCACGAGCAGGTTTTGTTCCTGCTGAAGATGAAACCGGATCTCTTCGTCCAGCTCGCGCTCCTCGCGCCTGCGCCGCAGGATCCAGGGCAGATATCGTTCGACGATCTGGTTCCAGCGCGGCATAGGATTAGCTGGATGAGGCTGGTTTCATGACCCGCGCGATGGCCTCAACCATGCGGTTCCACCGGGACTCTTCGGTGGAAAGCTGCTTGCGGCCGCGCTCAGTCAGGCGGTAGTATCTGGCACGCTGCTTGTTTTCGGTAATCTTCCATTCAGCCTCGATCCAGCCCTGTTTGCGCAACCGATGCAGAGCCGGATAGAGGGATCCGTGTTCGATCTGCAGTGCATCGAGCGAACTGGCGCGGATGGCTTGGCCGATGCCGTGGCCGTGCTGCGGGCCCCACTGGAGGGTTCGCAGGATCATCATGTCGAGCGTGCCTTGCAGCAGTTCGATGCGGTCCGGCTTGGATTCCTTGGAAGCCATCCAGGTAGAAGACATTCTACCACATAGGTAGTCGATCGTCTACCGCCTGGTCAAGAAATATGTGCGGCCTCTATCAGCCGTTAGAACCGCCGATGATCCCGGCGCTGGTCAGAGTTTGAGCGATGATATTCAACGGATTCAGAGAGTTGCTCTCGGAGATGCCTCCGAACGTGCTGCTTGAGGTGCTGCTTGAGGTGCTGCTCGTCGAGCTGCTGCTGGAACCTGATGAGGCGCCCTCTGAATGATGATGGTGATGGTGGTGATGACCACTTACCCCGTTGCTCCCATTGGTCCCGTTCTGCCCAGTGGTACTGCCGGTCGCTTGCGCCAGATCCTGGAGGTTCGGTAGTTGACCGGTCTGTGAAGCCGAAGTGAAGTCCGACGCCAGCTGGGTGAGTTGGGCCGCCGCATTAGTATTTCCATCAGTTGTAGCGGTTTGCGCGGCGGATGTCAGGTTCGTCGCGATAGTCTGGGTGACCTGCTGATATTGGGTTGGGTTGGATTGCTGCAATTGCTGCAGAGTGCTTGCCAATTGCGCGAACGGCGAAAGCTGGCCGTTGTCCGGCTGGTTCGTGAGCGACCCATAGGCATTGGTGCTAAACGGGTTGTTGCTCTGATTCGTCGTCACTCCGTTGGTTTGGAGGGCGTTATCGAGAATCGATTGCAAATAGCTGCTTGAAAGGCTGTTGATTGAGTTCGTACTCATGCCGTCCTTATCGGCGCCGTTTCCCCACTCTTGAATCAAGCTGGCGAAGTAGAATAAACGATTGGGCTCAATATATACCCGTGAGGAGTTGCTGGTGGTACGCCAGCAATGGAGGCGCGAGGGCAGGAAAGTGGTTTTCACTAACGGCTGCTATGACATCCTGCATCCTGGCCACGTTCGCCTGCTCGAAAGCGCCCGGTCGCTGGGCGACATTCTGATCCTGGCTTTGAACACCGACGCCAGCGTCCAGCGGCTGAAGGGTCCCACGCGGCCGCTCATTGCTGAAAATGAACGCGCGGAACTTGCGGCCGCGCTCGAAGCAGTGGATGCCGTCACCTTCTTCGACGAGGACACGCCACGCGAACTCATTGCCGCCGTGCTGCCGGACATCCTGATCAAAGGCGCCGACTGGGCGCACTTCATCGCCGGACGCGAAGAGGTGGAAGCCGCGGGCGGTCAGGTTCTGGCGCTGCCGCTCGAGCCGGGCTACTCCACCACTGGAATCTTGGAAGAAGTACTGGCTCGCCGTTGAGGGTTTACTAACCGATTCGCGTGCTGGTCGTCTACTCCGATGGTAGAATATCTACCATCGAGGTGCCCGGAATGAGCTGGTGGCGACGCGAGCGGCGTGAAAGCGATCTCGCCCGCGAGCTGCGCGGACACCTCGCCCTCGAAGCCGAAGAGCAACGGCGCGCGGGTCTAGCACCGGAAGATGCTCGCTTCGCCGCCCTGCGCGCCTTCGGGAATCGAACCATTATTGAGGAGGACACTCGCATGACGTGGCCATGGATATCTGTTGAAAACTTAGGACAAGATCTGCGCTACGCCGGCCGCATGGCGCACAAGAATCCGCTTTTTACCACGCTAGCGATCCTTACCCTGGCGCTTGGAATCGGCGCGAATACCGCAATCTTCAGCGTGGTGGACACAGTGCTGTTGCGGCCCTTGCCGTACCGCGATGCAGCGCGTCTGGTGCGAATCGAAACGCGCAACGAGCCACTTTATGTTCACAACGGCCCGGCCTCCTATCCGGACTTTCTGGATTGGCAAGCTTCGCGCGCGTTCGAAGATGTTGGCATCTATTCTATCGGCAACTCATTGGTGCGAATTGGGGACACTTCCGAGCGGCTGCTATCTGGCGCAGCTACTGCATCCCTTTTTTCCACCCTGGGGGTTCGGCCGCTGCTGGGACGGTTGCCGTTGCCCGAAGAAGACAAATCTGGCGCAAGTCCCGTCACGCTGCTAACCGAAAGTCTCTGGCGCGAGCGGTTCGGCAGGGATCCATCGATAGTCGGAAGGAGCATTGACGTGGATGGCAAGCCGAGTGTCGTGGTGGGCGTGCTTCCCGCCAGCTTCGTGTTCGAGCGCAGCCCCGAGCTGTGGACTACTTTTGAGCGGAACGAAGATTTAACTACGCGTCAGAACCGTTTTCTGTCCGTCCTGGCGCGGCTTGCTCCGGGCGAGTCAATCCAACAGGCCGACAGCCGGTTGATTGCGCTGTGCAGCCACCTCGCCGCACAGTTTCCGAATTCGAACAAAGGCTGGAGCGCGAATGCCTATCCTTGGCAGGAGTCGATGGCCGGACCGGTGCGGTCTGAGTTGCTGGTGCTGCTGGGCGCGGTGTGCCTGGTGCTGTTCATTTGTTGCGGCAACGTGGCGATGCTGCTGCTGGTGCGTGGAATTGGGCGAACGCGGGAGTTCGGCCTGCGGACGGCATTGGGTGCTTCCCGTCCCCGCATCGCCGTTCAATTGCTGACCGAGAATCTGCTGTTGTCGCTCGTAGGTGGAGGCCTGGGCGCGGCGCTGGCTACCTGGTGCGTTGCGTTGTTGGTGAAGTATGGACCAAGCGATATTCCACGCTTGGCCGAAGTTCACATGGATGCGCGCGTGCTGCTCTTCGCGCTGGCGCTGACCTTCCTCACGCTGCTTCTATTTGGGCTGGGGCCGGCGCTGCAGCTTTCGAAGCCGGATGTGAACACGGCTCTTCAGGAAGGTGGAAAATCATCCACCGTGGGCCGCCGCCGCGCTTTGCTCAGGACCGGGTTTCTGATTGCGGAGATGGCGTTGTCGCTGCTTCTTCTGGCGGGCGCGGGACTGCTGGTGAAAAGCTTTCTACGTCTGGCCAGCGTGGAACCGGGCTTTCGTCCGGATCACCTGCTGACGTTTCAGCTGCAGCTTCCTGATTCAAAATTCCTGAAAAACGGGCAATTTCTGGAAAGCCAAGTAGCGCGTTACTACAAGGATGTGATCGATCGGCTGGGACGCTTGCCGCAGGTGGAATCGGCGGCAGGCGCTATGGATATACCGATGGTGGGTGGCGGGTATCGATTGTGGCAGGGATTCGCGCTGCCAGGGAATCCGTCCACCGGATTTTCGAAAACCCTCTGCGCGGTGGAGGTGGTCACCAAGGATTACTTCCACACGATGGGTATCTCGCTGAAGAACGGGCGAGGGTTCACGGAGCGCGATACCAAGAACGCGCCGCTGGTCGCCATGGTCAACCAGACATTTGCGAGCAAATATTTCGCCGGACTGAACCCGATTGGCCAGAGCATTCAGTTGGAAGGGGTTCCAGTTCTAGTCCAGGTTGTGGGCGTGGTTGGCGACGTCAAACCAGATGGGCTCGATTCTGGGGCGAATCCGGAAGTATACGCTGCCTATGCCCAAGTGGTGCGGCCATTTCTACTGATCGCGCTTCGAACCAAAACGGATCCCGCGGCCCTGATTGCCGATGTGCGCAGCCAGCTCAAGGAAATCGATCGCGATGTGCCTCCGTATCGTATCCGGACGGGCGAACAGGCCGTGGCGTTGTCGCTTGCGGAGCGCCGTTTCAGTATGGCGCTAGTGGCGCTGTTTGCACTGTTGGCCATGTTGTTGGCTGCGATCGGATTGTACGGCGTGGTGTCGTATACGGTGACCCAGGGCACTCGCGAAATCGGGATTCGGCTCGCGCTGGGAGCAACGGCGCGCGATGTGTTTGTTGTGGCCCTGCGCCAGGGATTGGTCCCGTCGTTATTGGGTCTCGCGATCGGACTCGCGCTCTCCTTGGGGCTGACGCCGTTGATGTCCGGGTTGCTCTATCAAGTGCGGCCGTTGGATGCGGGCGTGTTTGCGCTTGTATCGCTGGTATTGCTGGCAGTCTGCGGTTTGGCTTGCACTCTGCCCGCGCGCCGGGCTACTAGAGTGGATCCAGTGACGGCGCTGCGCTACGAATAATCCGGGGGCAGGCACTTTCGCCTGCCAACGCTTTTTCACAGCACCACGTTAAGATAAGGACTGAAGCGAGCACGCCGTCCTTAGTCCGTGACCCATCCCGCCATACGCGACCTGTTCCAATCGCTCAGCCGCGACGCTGCATTTCAGGATGCCGTCAGCCGGCTACTCCATAATCCGCACGCGCGCCAATCGCTTTCCGGACTCACGACTACTGCTAAAGCGCTCTATCTGGTGCTGCTGTGGCAAGCCACGGAGCGGAACATCGTAGTCGTCGTGGACGGGAACAAGGAAGCCGAAACGCTGGGCGAGTTGGTGGACACGTTCTTCAACTTGCTCGTAACCGGCGACCTTCCCCGCCCGCAGAGCATTCCTTCCTTGGACGTGCTTCCGGCGCAGCGCCTTTCGCCGCACAGCGAAATCAGCGAACAGCGCGCAGTGGGATTGTGGCGTCTGGCCGCGCACAAAACCAGTATCACCATCACGCCTGTGGCTTCGGCGCTGCTACGCACGGAGTCCGCTGAGTTCTATCGCCAACTTGCGCTCACTCTTCGATCGGGTGACGAAATTCCGTTAGAAGACCTGCTGGCGCATCTCGAGAGCATCGGCTACGAAAAGCGCGACCCAGTGGAGATGGTCGGTGAATATTCGCTCCGCGGCGGCATCCTCGATATTTTTCCCGCCGAAGCTTCGCAGCCTATCCGCATCGAGCTGTTCGGCGATTTGATTGAATCCATCCGCCGTTTCGATGTCGAAACGCAGCGTTCGGTGATGAAAATCGCCGAGACCATGCTGCTGCCGCTGGTAGAGTATCCGCGATCACGCGAACTTTTCCGGCAAATCGCGGACGAAACCGAAGTGCCCACTCCCGGCGATCCATTTCCAGGCTGGGAATTCTTGGTCCCGCTGGTTCGGCCACGCAAACATTCGCTGCTCTCGCTCGGCGAGAATCCGCTAATTGTCCTGGACGAGCCGGAACAAATCGCGACCGCTGCCACGCGCCTCTGGAAGCGCCTGGAAGATCCGGATCGCCCATTTCCAATCGGTCCCGAACAAAATTTCTACACCTGGCCCGAGCTGCAAGAAGCCGTGTCCGGAAAAGCCGAACTCGCCCTGAGCGAACTTGAGGTCCTCACCAGCCACCAGCAACCAGCCACTAGCGACCCCGCGACGGCCTCAAGGCCGTCGCTAGCCTTCCACGGCAACGTCCAAGCCGCAGTGGCCGAAGCGCGCAATCTTGTCGAGCAAGGTTACCGCGTGGTGTTCTTCGCAAAATCCTTGGGCGAACTCGAACGCCTAGCCGATATTTTCCAGGAATACTCAGTTCCCTTCCAACTGGGCCTCGATCCCGCGGACGCCACGCGTCCTTATCTGGCTGAGCGCTCCTATATTGCCGGCGCGACTGCCAGCACGTTGCTGGTCAAAGGGCTGGTGCGCCGCGGCGTGGTTTTCCCCGAAGCACGCATCGCGGTAGTCGGCTCGGAAGATCTTTTCGACACTTCGGATTTAGTGGCCCAGCCGATGCCCGGAAAGGGGCAGCTCGCGGCATTCGCAGCAGATCTGGCCGATCTCAAGCCGGGCGACTACGTTGTCCACGTCACGCATGGCATCGGCCGCTTCGTGGGAACTCGCGAGATCACGCAAGGCGAAACCAAGGGCGATTTCATGCTGCTGGAATATGCCGCCGACGCTAAACTCTACGTTCCGTTGACGCGTATGGATTTGATCCAGAAATATCGCGGCGCGGGTGAAGGCTCGGCTCCGCCGCTGGACCGGCTGGGCGGAGTCACCTGGACGCGCACCAAATCGCGCGTGAAAACTCGCATGCGCGATATGGCGGATGAGCTGCTCAAGCTCTACGCGCAACGCCAGATGGCCGAAGGCTTCAGCTTTTCGCCAGACAGTAACTGGCAGCGCGAGTTTGAAGACGCATTCGAGTTCAAGGAAACCAAAGACCAGGTCAGCGCCATCCGGCACATCAAGAAGGATATGGAAAGCGGCCATCCGATGGACCGGTTGCTGTGCGGCGACGTGGGTTACGGCAAAACTGAGGTCGCGATGCGCGCAGCGTTTAAAGCTCTGGGCGATGGCAAGCAAGTTGCCATTCTGGCTCCCACCACGGTGCTAGCCTTTCAGCACTTCGAAACATTCAAACGCCGCTTCGCTCCTTTTCCAGTGCAAGTGGAAATGCTCAGCCGGTTTCGCGACAAGAAAGAGATTGCGGAAGTGCTGGTGGGAGTGGCGGAGGGGAAAGTAGATATTGTCATCGGAACGCATCGCCTGCTTTCGCAAGATGTCCATTTCCGCGATCTGGGCTTGCTTGTTGTGGATGAAGAGCAGCGCTTCGGCGTGCGCCACAAGGAGCGCATCAAACAGCTCAAGCATAACGTGGACGTTCTAACTTTAACGGCCACGCCCATTCCGCGCACCCTGCACATGTCGCTGCTCGGATTGCGCGATATGTCTGTCATCGAGACGCCCCCGAAGGACCGGTTGGCGATCCACACCGTAGTGGCGCACTACGATCCGAAGTTGATCAAAACAGCCATCGAGCAAGAACTGAGCCGCGGCGGACAGGTATATTTCATTCACAACCGTGTGGATAGCATCTATTCCCGCGCTGCGTCTATCCAGGAATTGCTGCCCGATGTTCGGCTCGGCGTGGGTCACGGCCAGATGGGTGAAGCGGAGCTCGAGAAATCGCTGCTCGGGTTCATGCGTCATGAGTACGATGTTTTCGTGTGCACCACGATTGCCGAAAATGGGCTCGACATCCCACTCGCCAACACCATGATCATCGAGAATGCGGAGCGTCACGGGCTTTCCGAGCTGTATCAACTGCGCGGGCGCGTGGGCCGCTCGAACCGCCGCGCGTATGCTTACCTGCTGGTCCCTGCCGACACCGAACTGAGCGAGATCGCGCGCAAACGCCTGGCCGCGCTCAGGGAATTTAGCGATCTGGGCGCTGGATTCAAAATAGCGGCGCTGGATCTGGAGCTGCGCGGCGGCGGTAACATTTTGGGCGGCCAACAGCATGGACACATTGAGGCTGTCGGGTTCGATATGTATGTCCGATTGCTGGAGGAAACGGTCCACGAACTGAAGGGCGAAGTGGTTCCGCTCGAAGTACACTCGACGTTGAATCTCGGCCTCGATATTCGCATCCCATCCGATTACATCGCTGACGAGCACCAGCGCTTGCGTGCGTATAAGCGAATCGCGGATGCCGTCGACACCGAAAATAGCACGGAACTGTTGGCCGAGCTTGAGGATCGTTACGGTCCGGCGCCGGACGCGGTCCGCTATCTGCTCAAATTCTCGGTGTTGAAGACCGCCGCCCAACAGCTCGGCATCGAAGCGATCGATCGCCGGCAGGGTGCGCTAAACGTCAAGTTCCATGCGGAAGCCCGGATTGAACCGAATCGTCTCATGAATCTGGTGAAGGAAACCGAAGGCGCGCAGTTCACCCCGGCGGGCGTGCTGCGGATTCCGCTGGATGGGGCAAGCGATGCCGCCAAGGTCCTGGATCTGTTGGACAAGAGGTTGGAACAACTGAAAGCGTAAAGACGTTTCTGGTTTCTTGTTTCTGGTTTCTTGTTTCTGGTTCTCGATCGGTCGCCAACTAGAAACCAGAAACTAGAAACCAGAAACCGTATTGCTACAATCAACCGAATGCGCTCGCCCGCTTCGCTACGTTGGGTAGCGATCACAGTTTTCGTTTTTTCGTCAGTCCTG
>Ga0208691_1000042_pt1 | contig 33300 bp, 20 predicted proteins | sample June2015DPH_20_1_FD_184719 | JGI IMG/M metagenome (GOLD analysis project Ga0208691, IMG submission 184719) | Peatland microbial communities from SPRUCE experiment site at the Marcell Experimental Forest, Minnesota, USA - June2015DPH_20_10... | ecosystem: Environmental > Terrestrial > Soil >... | reverse complement strand
TGAACTTAAATGGAAATATCAAATTAGTAGTCGCCAGCTTGCATATCCATCATCATCTCCAGCTATAGCAAGCGATGGTACGATTTATGTTGGCTCTTATGGTGGATCTCTATACGCCATGTATCCTGACGGCAGTTTAAAGTGGCAATACCAAACCTGTTTGCCTACTATTAGCGGTTACTCTTGTTCCCCCACCATAGGAAGTGATGGTACAATTTATTGTTCTTCCAGCAATGGTTATTTATACGCTATTTTCCCAAACGGTGGGTTAAGGTGGCAATATCTAACCAAAGGAAATGGATGGGGTTCATCAACACCAATAGGAGAAGATGGTACAATTTATTTAATGGCTAACGATAATAATCTGTACGCTATTTTTCCTGATGGTAGCTTAAAATGGCAATATTCATTTGGGGTGGGTGGTTCTCCGGCAGTTATAGGTAATGATGGCTCAATTTATATTGTAAATGAATATACTTTGAATGCTATTTACCCTAATGGTAACCTGAAGTGGCAATATTCATTAAATGGTTGCGGCAGCTCATCTCCGGCAATAGCAAGTAATGGTATGATTTATGTGACTGGAAGTAATGTTTTTGGAGAAAGTTGCTTATTGTTTGCCATTTACCCTAATGGTAGTTTAAATTGGCAATACCCAATTGCTAGTTCTCCAGTAAGTATAAGTAATGATGGTACAATTTATGTTGTAAATGAGAATACTTTGAATGCTATTAACCCTGATGGCACATTAATATGGGGATATAATAGTGGCGGTAGTATAATTACATCGGCTTCCCCTGCAATAGGAAGCGATGGAACGATTTATTTTGGAACTAATGATGGTTATTTGAATGCTATTTACACTAATGGTGGGTTAAGGTGGAGATATCAAGTTTACAGTTCTACCAATTCTCCTAATTATTATGCTGTTTCTTCTCCGGCAATAGGAAGTGATGGCACGGTTTATGTTGGATCTAATGACGGTAATTTGTATGCCATAAAAACTAAAAATTCTTTAGATACACCACCATGGCCACAATTTCAGCAAAACAATCAAAATATCGGTCTTCAACCAATACAACAAGCACAACTGTTTGATTTAAGGTACTTAACATTAGAAGGACCTCAAGATGTTCTTAGATTAATTAGACCAGAAATGATTTCTCAAAATTTGTGGATAACCGTTATAACATCACCAACTATTACTCCAACACCTACGCCTACGCCTACGCCAACTATGACTACAACTGTGACACCAACTATGACTACAACTTTTACTTATACTGGAACATTAAGTCAAACTTTATCTCCTTCCAACACTATTACTATACTAAGAATTTTTAGTTTAACCTCAACCAATACAAACAGCTTAACCTTAACTGGAACAAAAACATCAACTACCACTTGGAGTCCAACGCCAACTAATACAGATAGCTCAACATTAACTAACACGTTAACCCCAATAGCTACAAGCACAACCACATTAAGTCCGACTATTTCTGATGCTGATACTATAACACCAACCAACACTTATAGCTTAACGCCAACCGCTACCAACACATTAACAAGCATAAAGAAACAAGATAAAATAATTAAGACTTTAAGTTCTACTCCAACTAACACAGACAGTAAAACATCAACTGACACCCCATATGGCTTCAACGTAATTAAACCTATAAAAAGTGCAACCCCAACAAATACTGTTACAAATATCGATACAGTGACTTATACTAATACTCTAAGTCAAACTTTTAGTTTAACATCAACACTTACAGGTTCTACCACAACCACTTTAATAAAAAAAGCAGCAGTGACGCCTAAAGCAAAAACCAGAACGCTTACTACTTCAGCAACAAATTCTATTACATCATCTATAACATTGCCTGACTCGTCAATAGTGCAAATGGTGAGCGCTGGCTCTGCAACTATCAAATTACAGGCTGGGGTACCAATAAATGTTTCAATTGATTTAACGCAATTAACAGGAACCAGCGATATTTCTAGTTTGACTATTAAATATCCCCAACAGTTGGCTCAAAGTAGTTTAAGTGTATATCCAAGCTTAATTGGAAATTATACGAAAGAGCAAACTATAACTAGCTACCAACTGTTGGCTCAAAATCAAAACAATGTCAATATACTATCTATTGGTATTAAACTCCCAAATCAAACATTGGCTACTACTTTTTTTATTGACGGACAACTTAAGTGGCGATATCAAACCAGAAACAGTATCGATTCTTCTCCAGCCATAGGCAGTGATGGGACAATTTATGTAGGGTCAGGTGACTCATCAGGTGACTCCTATCTCTATGCCATCTATCCTAACAGCACCCTTAAGTGGCGATATCAAACTGGCAGTATCGATTTTTCTTCTCCTACCATAGGCAGTGATGGAACAATTTATGTAGGGTCAGGTGATTCCTATCTCTATGCCGTCTATCCTAACAGCACCCTTAAGTGGCGGTATCAAACTAGCGGCAGTATCTATTTTTCTTCTCCAGTCATAGGCAGTGATGGGACAATTTATGTAGGGTCAGGTGACTCCTATCTCTATGCCGTCTATCCTAACAGCACCCTTAAGTGGCGATATCAAACCAGCAACAGTATCAATTCTTCTCCAGCCATGGGCAGTGATGGGACAATTTATGTAGGGTCAGGTGACTCCTATCTCTATGCCATCTATCCTAACAGCACCCTTAAGTGGCGATATCAAACCAGCAACAGTATCAATTCTTCTCCAGCCATAGGCAGTGATGGGACAATTTATGTAGGGTCAGGTGACTCCTATCTCTATGCCATCTATCCTAACAGCATCCTTAAGTGGCGATATCAAACTGGCAGCGGTATCGATTCTTCTCCAGCCATAGGCAGTGATGGGACAATTTATGTAGGGTCAGGTGACTCCTATCTTTATGCCGTCTATCCTAACAGCACCCTTAAGTGGCGGTATCAAACTAGCGGCAGTATCTATTTTTCTTCTCCAGTCATAGGCAGTGATGGGACAATTTATGTAGGGTCAGGTAACTCCTATCTCTATGCCATCTATCCTAACAGCACCCTTAAGTGGCGATATCAAACTGGTAGCTATATCTATTCTTCTCCAGCTATAGGCAGTGATGGGACAATTTATGTGGGGTCTTGGGACTCCTATATCTATGCTATAAGCAGCAAAGTTTTTACAAGCACGCCTTCATGGCCACAATTTCATCAAAATAATCTGCATACAGGGGTTCAAGCCGCTCAAGAACAAATGCAATTGTTTGATCTACGATATTTAACATTTTCAGGAACTCCAACTATTAGCGGTTTACTTAATTTAGAAATGATTGCCAATCAAAATCTACCTTGTTTGCTTTCTATTGTTTTAATTACTAAACCTAAAACATTAACCCAAACACCAACGCTTTCTATAGCACAAACTCCTTTGTCAACAATAAGAATTACATCTGATTATGTAACAATTAGTTTACAAGCCGATACACCAATAAATACTTTGTTAGACTTAACTTCTTTAGAAGGAATTAACTATACTTCTAATATAGCTATTGAATATCCTATAGAATTAGAGCAAAACGGCTTGAATTTATACCCAAAATTAATTGGCGCCTATACGTCAGGACAAATAACAAATAGTTACCAACTATTAGCTGAAAATAAAAATCAAGTAGAATTGCTATCACTAGGTATTCAGTTGCCAAATCAAACTTCAAAAATTACTTTTTTAGTTGAAGGAGAACTCAAGTGGAAATATCAAACCGAGAGTTATTTAAGATCTTCGCCTGCAATAGCTAGTGATGGCACTATTTATGTAGGTTCTGAGGGTGGGTTTTTATACGCTGTTTATCCTAATGGTATGTTAAAGTGGCGTTACCAAATTTCTGGTCTTGAGTCAATAGATTCTTCCCCGGCGATAGCCACTGACGGTACGATTTATGTTGGAGCTAGTCATGTTCTTGGATATGGATTTGGTAGTCTATATGCTATTTATCCTAACGGTATGTTAAAGTGGCGTTACACAACTACTGGTTCATTATTATCTTCTTCAACTACTAACATATATTCATCACCAGCAATAGCTAATGATGGTACAATTTACGTAGGATCTGCTGATTGTTATCTATTTTCTTTTACTCCTAATGGAAATTTAAATTGGCAATACCAAATCACTGGTAACGCTTGCGGGATACTTTATTCCTCTCCTGCAATAGCTAATGATGGTACGGTTTATGTGGGATCTCAAAATAACTGCTTATACGCTATTTACCCTTACGGTAGCTTAAGATGGAAATACCAAACCGATGGATCCATCACTGCTTCCCCAGCCATAGCTAATGATGGTACGATTTATGTGGGAGCCGATGATGGTTATCTATATGCCATTTATCCTGATGGTAGTTTAAAATGGCGATATCAAACTACAATTAATTGTCTTGTTGATTCTTCACCTGCGATTGCAAGTGATGGTACGATTTATGTTGGGGCAGATGATACTTATCTATACGCTATTTATCCTAACGGTAGCTTAAAATGGCGATACCAAACTGCTAATAGTATCTATTGGTCTTCTCCAGGAATAGGGTTTGACGGTGTAGTTTATGTAGGTTCTTGGAATTATTTATATGCTATATACCCTAATGGCATATTAAAGTGGCGGTATCAAGCTGATGGTCTTCTTGGATCTTCTCCAGCTATAGCTCATGATGGTACGGTTTATATAGGCTCTAGTGACTACTCTTTATATGCCATCAGTACTAAAGCCTTTTCAAATACATCACCATGGCCACAATTTCATCAAAATAACCTACATACTGGAATTCAAGCAATTACCACACAGTTACAGTTGTTTGATTTACGATCTTTGGTATTTAATGGGATCCCAAATACTAATGCATTAATAATGGTAAAAATATCTATTGATCAACCTCTATTATTAAATGTTTCTATAAATTTTATCAATAATAACGACGAGCCAACCGCCACATTAATAAACACAAATAGTAATACCCCTACTATTACTAACAGAAAAACATTAACAAGCACTATAACAACAACTCCATCTATAAATAAAGATACCAATACATATATAATTGCCCCTCAACAAGGGATCTCTATTTTATTGTCTAGTAATGAATTATTTTCTAATGGGGATGGTATATTAAAGCTTTCCTGCACCTTAAAAAGTGGGGAAATATTACCATCCTGGTTAAGTATAACTTTTACCCCTAAATTACTTAGCAGTTATATAAGTGTTAATACTAACAGCATTGAAGTAATTGGAACAATAGCTTATGTAGCTGATGACAATGGCTTAAAAATTATAGATCTAAGTAATTTATATGAACCTAAATTGATAGGAGATTATATAACTACAAGCATTGCTGCAAGCCTAACAGTAGTAGATAATACTGTTTATTTAGCAACTAACGTTGCGGGATTGAAAATAATAAGCATTGACGATCCAACAAAACCAACATTACTAAATAGTTACACTAATGTGAACGCTAACAATGTTATAGTAACAAATAATACTATATTAGTAGCAGGAACAACTGGATTACATATTTTTAACAAGAGAACTAATCAACTAGCTGGCAGTTATTTAACTGCCAGCCCGGTTCAATCCATTGATGTAAAGGAAACTACTGCTTTTATCGCTACCGGTAGTAGCGGCTTACAAATTGTTGATATTAGTGACACTACAAGACCAACTTTACTTAGTAGTTATACTTCAACACAATTTGTTAATAGCATTACAATAATAGATACTAAAGCTCTTATAACGGATTTAAACTTAGGGCTACAAATTATTGATATTAATAATTTAAATAAACCAATATTGCTTGGACAATATAATGCTTTAGTCGCTGCGAGATCTATAACAGTAACAGGAACAATGACTTTTATAGTAGATAACAATGGGTTACAAGTTATAGACATTAGCTCTGTAACTAAACCTACTTTATTAGGAAGTTATAATCCATCTAAACTATCTACTCAAAAATCTTCTGATAGTATCTTACAAAATCTTTCAAGAAAATATTTGCGTGGTCTTATGGTAACAGAAAATTCAAATCAAACATCATATCTTCTATCACATGTTACAATAACTAACACTAGCGCCATTGTTGTAGGTAATTTAGGATTACAAATTATTGATTGTACTAAATGGACTATTTCTGGAACGCCACCAAATAATACAAACATTAGTAATTATAATCTTTTATTAACAGCTACCGATCAATTTGGTAAAAATTTTACTAATTTTTTACAAATCCATATAAAAGAACCAATAGTAATATCACCATCGGAGTCACCTACAACTTCTTCAACACCAACACCATCATTATCAACCTTACCAATAATAGCAGCATTACCATCAGCTTCTTCAGTAACGGCAAAAGCAGCTGAAAGCAGCAGTAATGGACTATACATTGGCCTTGCAGTAGGAGGAGGTATTGTAGGTATAACAGCTACAACTGCGTTAGTATTATATTGCTATAAAAAACGACAAAAAATATCTAGAATATTACCGAGCACATTAAAATCACCAAACCCAGAAATAAATTCAGAAGAACCAGAAATAACCACAGAAAACCCTGATCCAACTAGAAATTTTAATAATAGATTTTTTTCGGTACTACAAAGAAGAACTCTTCAATCTTATGTCCCAACAACCGAACAATCGCAATCTAATCCAATTCCTTTTTCACTTAGTGGTCCATCAACATTAGATGGAAGAGAATTATATCCTCATTATGAAGAAGCAGAATCTAGAAGCCATTCTCCCTCATCAAGACCATTGGTTTAAAGCTTTCGTTTCATAGTTCTTCTGTACTATGAAATCAATATTCCTTACCTTCATAGGCAAGCTCAAAATTATCACCTTTAAATGCTATACCAAGCTTTAAAATTTGATAACTATTCTCTTCGTATTTTCTACCGTATTGATTTTGATCAATCTGTGCTAACCCTATTTCGGCCAATTTTTTTAAATTTTCATTAGCCTTAATAGAAGACTTTATTTCAACTACTATACATAATTTTTGTTTGTGGTTAAGTACCAACACATCTGGCCTAGTTTTACCGCTGCTAACGTCTTCTATTTCAGCAAACACTTCATATTCAGAATCACCAACTAAATTAACACAACGTAGTTCTGTCATTATTAAAAATTGATATACAAATTCTTTTGTTTTTTCAATTTCTGGCATATTAGCAGATCGCCCACCACCACTAAAAATCCTAGCACTATATGCTGGATCACCAAAAACTTCTTTCATTGCTTCTTCAAATTTTACAAAATCACCAGCTAATAGACTGTTCGCTGTTTTACTTAAAAATGGCTTTCCTACAAACCAATTATCCACATAATCCTTAATTAACAATATTACTTCTTGATTAGGCAATTTTACTTGGCGTTTATCATTTTCTTTTACTAAAGTTAAATAACCTGTATGTATTAATAAACTCCATAAAATGTGTGATTGATATTGTAAATCATCAAAAGATACTTGTTTTTTTAGATCAGTTTCTAGTATGGTTTCTTTATATTTAATTAAATCTCTGATTTTTTGTTTATCTTTCATAGAAGATTTATTGATTAACAAGTCTTCTATTATTTGTGGATTTCCAGATTCTGCCCAATATTTATCTAAAACTCCATTACGTCCAATACAACGCATAATAGACCACGGATTATATAATGTATTACCTCCCACCATAATATAACCATTATACCAAACTTTTATTTCTTGTTTATTTTTAATGTTGACTCTTTCTAATAATCCATTTACTTCTACTTCAGTAAATCCATAATACTCGTTAAACTCTGGATCTAAAACTGTATACTCTTCTAGATTATTTAACCCAGAAAATATATTAGCTTTTGCAACTCTTAATATTCCTGTTACTAAACCTTTTTCTAAATTAGCTTCATTTTCTTTTAAGCAAGCACCAAATAAATTACTAAAAAAAGTCGTAAGCTTTTCTAAAATTTCTGATTTATTAAAAGCATTGTTTATAGCATTATCATATTCATCAATTAAAATAAACGTTCTTTTGTTATGATATGTAGTTAATAATTCGCTTAAAAACCTTAATGAATCTGTTAAATCATCATTATCAGCTTTTTTTCTCATTATACGTATAAATTTATCTATACTAATTTTATAGGTTTCTTTATCATGATAAAATTTTGGATCTTGGTCTCTAAGAGCTTTTAATATATAATCATATTTTGCATATAATTTTGCTAAAATTCCTTTAATCTTTTGTTCTATGCTTTCAAAACTATCCCCTTTTAACTCTTTAAAACTAACTAAAATTACTGGATGTACCCCTTGATACTTGCTATACCTTGAATTATTTAAAAATTCAGTTATTTTTAAATTGTTAAATAAATCTTTAGTAGGCTTACCCTCTACTTCTTTACTAAAAAAGTGCTGTAACATAGACAACATTGAAGATTTACCCCAACGACGAGGTCTAGTAATTAATAACACGTCTCCGCTACTATCGATAAAATCTTTAATAAATAAACTTTTATCAATAAATAATCTATTAGGATCTACTGTTAATCCATCGCTACTAACTAATTTTCTAAAATCGCTAATTCCAGTTAAAATCTCATAATTGTTGATCATTTGTATTACCTAATTGTTTGATATTTATAGTACATTTAAATAATCTAATTTCCGCTTCTCTAATAATAGCACGCTCTAGTTGGACTAATTTTATTGCTGTTAAATTAGCTGTTAATAAATAACTAAATTTTAATGGTATGCCAAAAGCCTTAATTTGTTGATGCTTAGCAATTAAAGTTTCATTTTCTTCATTTTTACTCCAATTAATTCCTGATAACACCTGATTTTCAATGGACACCATTAATCGCTGTAATCCCAATGTTTCACTAAATGAGCCACCAATTAATTCTAAATTAATAGTCACCTTATCGTTTATATCTTGCTTTAAGCTAATACTACGTGGCTGTAGCTGCATTTTTAGTTTTTCCATTTCATTAGCTCTAACTTTGTCTTCAGCATGTAAATAAATTCTAGTGGTACTAAAAGAACCATGTCGATGATTTGCTTGAATAATGGTACCAGAAATCCCCGCTTGATCTTGATGGCTGGCTGATAAATGCCGTAACCAATGCGGCGATAAACTTTCTAATTTGCTTTTTTTATTCAGATCATCTTTAAATTCTTGGGCAGCTATTTGGCCAATTGCCTTTACTATTTCATATAATTGTCTAATTCCTAATGGTCGTTTAGTTTTTTTGGAAATAAATAACTGATCGGTTTCATCAATGGTTGGTAATGGTAGTTTATTTAAATGGATCCGATAAATTTTAATCATTGATAATAATTGCTGATTAACTGGAATATGTCCTAATTTATTACCCTTACCTTGCACAAAAAACCACCATTGCCCATCCATTTCTCTAAAAGCATTCCAACCATGCTTAGCTACTTCATGAATTCTCAGCCCTAATAAATAAAGCAACATAAATAAAAATTGAGCGCGTAATTTATAATGAATTGCCTTTTTACTGTCTTCAGGTAAATGTTCTAATGCTCGTTGTATTGCCACCCATTCATCGACTTCTAGCATCCGCTGCCATACTTGATATTTAGCATCATCTTGCTTAAATTCTAGTTCCTTATAGTTTTTAATTAATTTAATAGGATTGGTACGCACATAATCCGCCGCTACTAAATAATTCATTAATGAGTTAATCACTTTAACTGCAAACAACAAAGAAGATCTAGTTAATGATCCTAGTAATGGTCGCCAGTCTCCCTTACCTCTGCCATGCCTTAAGGCAGCTCTTGAGGTACACCAACTATTAGGTGGTGAGTTTAAAAATTTAAAATACTCATTAAAATCTGCTACTTTTAGCTCGCCAATAGTGCTCCCTCGCTCATAAATGCACCATAATATAAAGCGCTCTACTTCTTTTTGATAAGCTTTATAAGTGGTAGGTTGGGTTTTGTATTGATCTAACCAAGCTCGCACTGCTTCTAAATCATTATGGCAATCAATTTGACACCAGCTAACCCAAGGTTGACTCGCTGTTATCAAATCAATTTTAGGGATCCAGCTAGGTATTAAAGTTTGAATGTTAATGTTAGTAGCCGATTTATCCATGACCAATCCGTTCATAGTTAGCAAATTCTATTGGTTGCTGTTGTTGTAATGCTTTACTAAGAATAGCTAGTTTATTTTGTTGCTGTATTACTAGCTGCTGCAATTCTTTTAACTTTTCTTCCAAATTTAAAGTTTTTACCTTTTCTTGCAATAACGCATCGTGTCCAGCAAAACTTACTTGCTGTACCGCGTTAAAACCAGCTTGATTAATAGTTTGAATTTCTTGTCGTAGTGATTCAATAGTATGTTCTTGCTGTAATATCATGTCGTCACGATTACTAGCAACCGCCTCTGTTAATTTCTGATAACAATCTTTTAATATTTCTTTTTCTTTAGTTGCAGAATCTAAATCATTTTGTAATTTTTTAACAGTTATTTGTAATTGTTGGTTAGTTTCGGTTAGCTTAATAACAATAGTTTCAGCATTTATTAATTCTTTAGCATAATTTTCATTATGGCTAAGTTGTTTTTGCAATTCTAGTTTTAAAGTTCTATGTGATTCTATTAACTCTTGATCTACTGAAATACTACTTTGCTCCTTATAGCCAATCACCATTTTAGTAAAACATTGCCGCTTCCATTGGCTTAAATATTTATGAATGGTAGTTTCACTACCACTATTTAATTGAGATCTAATAGCAGTTACAGTCGGTATACAATTAGCTAATACCAATTTTTCTGCTGCTCGGATTACTGTTTGTTGTGATACCAGTTTCTTAGGCAAAACTATTCTCCTTTATCTAAATTCTATTTTTCCTGGAGTACTTTTTCCTTTAGTATTATGCTCTTTACTCTCTACAGTCAGCAGTGGTTTTTCTTGAGAAAGTTGAGTTGGTAATTGTTCTTGTGGGGTTGCACTTTGGGAATGAACGCCACTAAGAACCGGTGACGTCATAGCACTTGAATCTACATAACTCGAAGATGTAGAGCTAGTATGAGGGTGAGGTTGACCCAATACTTCTCCTCCCTGACTTGTAACATTAGGTTGATCACCAAGAACCGATAAAGCTATAGCACTCGAACCACCATAACTTGAAGATGTAGAGCTTGTATGGTGAGGATATTGAATACCCGCTGCATGAGACCTGATTGCTAATTTTGCTACAGAATCTTGGGGAATCATACAGTTAATCGGAATAGAAAACGGGGTGTCTTTCTCTTCATCAGTTACTTTTTGATATAACTCGTCCTTTGGTTGTAAATAAATATCACCGCCTCTTAAATGATATAGTTCCGCACCATCTTTGGGAATATTTAAAGCTTCACCCAATGGTCGATTAACCTGTAACTCCCCTTCATGATAGTTTGTACAAACTGTACCATTTGCTAAATTCAAAACTAAACAAGCTATTGTTGTAGGTGTTTTTTTCTCTACCATCGATACGACCACGCCTGTTTCTTGTAAATAATCTTTAAATTCATCAATAGCTTTTTGTACATTAGAATCAAGACTTTTATGATCATAATTGGACAATACTATAGTTATAATAACTTCCTTGGTTGAACCTTGGATAAGAGAAAAAAGCTTATGAAAATAATTTTTTATATGTTCTACGTTATTATGCTCATGATCAAAATGAATAACTATTCCTTGCTGCAAATCTTTACAATAAAAAGCCACCCCTACACATGGCATCATACTAGCCGTTGCCACAAGATATTGGTTTTGTTCTGCTTGGTATGCGCTTATCCCTGCATATTCCTGTGGAACATAAGTTCTTTTTATTAAAATTTCTGTATTAGCTTTACTTTTAAATCTATCTAGCTCCTTATTTATACTACTTATTTTATCCATATCTTCTTGATATGTACTTATTAACTCTAATTTTTCTCTTTCTTCTGTGCTTACACTTTCTTTACTTTTGCTTGATTTAAGTTTTCGTTCTAATGCACCCTTAAAAAAATTAACTTCTCGTTTAAATGAAACGGCTTCCATGATTTGAGACTCTACTGCATGAAACTCTTCAGTCATAAAATAATCGCAGCCTTTATCGTTAAAATTAATGGCCTTATCTCCTGAAAAATTTCCACAACAATTTCGTATAGATTCCAATTTTTCTTCTAAGCTTAATTTGTGACGCTGATCTTCTCCGCTAAACATTAACCATTTCCCTTATTATCTTTGATCAGGAGTTTTTATAACAGTGCTGTTATTAGCCACAGAAGAAAGTGGAGCATTAACTCTTACATTATGACTTACAAATACCGAGTTAATAGCTGTAAGTAGATCTTGCATAGATATTGTTTGTAAAACAGCTGGATTTTTTTTAGCCAGATTTTGCATAAAAATAACTACTTGCTCTTCTAGATCTGATGCTTCTATCTGTATGGGATCTTCTTGTGGTTGAGAAGCAGATGTAGGTATCGCCTCATGCATATAGAATAAAGGTAATGATTGATGTTGTTGGGCAGCTTCAAAACTGTCTTCTTGTTCTAATTCTTCTAATTTCAACAATCGTTCATAATTTGAATTATTAGGTAATTTATTACCTGCTTCTACAACAAACTTTTTTCCTTTAGTAGCTTCTACTAACAATATAGTATTTCTAACCGAAAATTTATTATGAGTTAAATCTACCATCTTTAATTTAGTGCTTTCTAACCATTCGGCTATTATTTGTATAAGATCTTGTTTTTCATAGACATCTAAATGACCTTCTCTTGTACATTCTTGCAATGAGTTATGAGATAAATTAATACTTTCACAACATTTTTCTATATTATTCAATAAAAGAACCCATTCCTTATGTGATAAAAAACTTAAATCTGTACCTGCTATAGATAAAGTTTTCCATTTATGTTCCTCTCTTTTTTCCTTAAAAAGATGAGACAAGAATTTTAAACCAATTTCACCTGCTTTCTCTGGAGATTCTTCTTGCGGTACTAATTGATTATAATCTAGATTTATAACATCAAGACGTGTACTTTGGGTACAACTAACAAATAATCTTAATAACATATCTTCTTGTAATTTCTCTAAATTATTAAACGAAAGATCTATTTCCTTAATGTAAGGAACCATTTTTGATACTCTTTCCACTATTGCTCGTTGTTGCTCTAACGACGCATTACCAATACAATTTCTACTTAAGTCCACTTTATCAACCCCGCCGTTTTTACAAGCATCTACTATCAAATCTAAAATTTCTTGAGTTTTAGAAACTGTTATGTGATTAATATTTACAGCAACAAACCCCAAGCTATGCACCTTAGCTTTTTTAATAGCTTCAAATAAAGGTAGTAAATTTTCTTTTTTTACCACAGAAAATTGACTATCATAAAAACTAACGTACTCTATCTGTTTACCTTGAACAATTGCATCATTGATAAGCCCAATAGCTTCTTGTATTTGGATTTCATAGTTGTCTTTATTTAAATAAATAGATAAAGAATATTGGTTGTATTGATCAGGCAACAAAACTAATTTCAATCTAGCCTCCAATTTATTTTTACGATCAAATTTTTACTAATAATAAGGTCTATACCTTATTCTATTTTTATTTATAAATCTCTTAAAGTTTAATTTAAAGTGTACATTCCCCACAACACTTCGAACAAAACGTCCATGTATAAACTATACATATGAAAAACCTAAAAATCCAGTTATTGTTCCAACAACCACCATAGCCTCCACCGCTACAGTATCAATATTACATTTCTTTAACCATTGACATAATTCATGTAAATTTTCAGTAAAAAATCCAAATTCTTTTACGTTTTCTACATCTCTGTCAGACGGAACAGCTACACAATGAGATCTACTGCCAATATCAATTCCAGCAGCATTAGGTTTTATACACGGTAGGCTAGATGTTTTCATAATCAATCCTCCTGCACAATAATTTATTTATATTTTTTATCTTGCAAAAGAACATCTAACCAATTAAATTAAATATACGCTCACAATCGGGATACCTGTTTAAGGCTCACCTATTCAAAATACCTTGGAGTCAGACGCAGATCAACCTGAACTGACGGGTTTTAATAACACCACTCGCCCTTCGACCTTATCAACTGCAAGATAATTTTGATTGTGGCACAATGTATCTTATTTCAAAAGAGCCAATTTTTGGCTAATGGCCCTGGCTGGTTACCCTCAGTTTTGAAATTGCAAATTCCTTATTAATTAAGTTATACAACATCCCTCCGTTTTTGAATGGTCTCCAAATTAGTACCGCCGTTGTCCACCACCCCTTCGTGACGGTGGTAACCCTAATGATGCCGATATTTGTGCCTCCACCTTTGCCATTATTCGTCGCTGAGCCTCATTTATTGATCTCATAGGTTGATTATTTATTGTTGTAGAAAACAATAATGGCGGTGTATATGAAGAATGTGAGGATGAAGATGTTGTTGCAGCAAGCATTACGGTAGTTAGCTGCAAGTACTGTCTAACTCTAGTCTCGAATAACGCTTTTAATGCAGTAGCATCTATTCGTGCTGCCGTTTCGGAACATGCGTATTCCCTTCCACCACTAGATTCATGAGGGCTAGCTGTTAAACCTTCTTCTCTGCCGCCTCTCCTCCATGCAAATACATCACCCAAACCTCCCCAACCAGAAAATTTCCAATCATCACATACTCTTCGCGGAAGACTATCTTCATTAAACGCTGGGCAAGGGTGGAATGTTCGATCCAAACGACTATATTCACTGATAACATGTGCTGGCAAGAGTAGTTGTGCTCCTCCAACCTGTTTACACCAATGCCTATTACATTGGTTATAATTCCATTTACCATAATTATCACAATAAATCTGTAAAGCCTCGATTAAATTTTCCCAGCTGATTCGTATACCATGTTCTTTGCAAACCCCTCTCTCTAAGTCTGTAATTTGTGTTTTCACTGCATCTTCTGGCATATATTTATATATCATCTTCCACATGTGCCAATCTAATGCCCATATAGCATATTGAAATCCACTAATTTGCTTAAACTGCCGCCCTACACAATCTATTAAATTGCCTGATGCCAGAGCTAACTCACTATTTTCTTTTAACATTGCTTCTGCTTCATCTTGTTCACCAAATCCAATATGTTTTAAAAACTTAGCTAATGTTTGAATATTTATCGTAATTGAACTGGAAGATGTTGCACATGAAGAAGATAAGGATGTTGTTATAGGCATTGTGATAGGCGTAGATTGAGCTATTATTGTTACACCCAAAGAAGATATAAGCTGTGCACGTTGTAATGATCTGCATTCAAATAATAAACTCATAGCATGATGATCCAATTTACATTCTGGCGGACGGTGTTGCGCAGTCATAGGATGTGCCCCATGCTTACACTCTAGCGCTACTGGCCATTCTCTTCGCATCCATGCAAATTTACGTCCCAATGCATAACCACCCTTAAAGCTCCAATCACTTATTCCTATGCGCGGTAAATTTAGTTCTTTAAATTCTGGGCAAGGAGAAAATGACCGATCTGATCTACAATATTCATTAATAACATGAGCTGGTAATAATAGTTGTGCTCCTCCAACTTGTTTACACCAGTAAGACTCGCATTTCTCTTCATCCCATTTTTCGTAGTAAGTAATATAGTTCTGTAAAGCATCAATTAAATTCTGCCAATTTGCTTGCGCCCCATGTTCTTTAAACCAAACTCCTGTTTCTAAACACATTAGCTGTTGTTTAACTAATTCTTCTGGTATATATTTTCGTAACATATTCCACATGTGCCAGTCTAAAGCCCAAACCGCATATTGAAATCCCGTAATTTGTTTAAACTGTCGCCCCGCACAGTCTGTTAAGTTATCAGGTGTTAATGCTAACCTAGGGTTTATCTTTAACATTGTTTCTGCTTCATCTTGTTCACCAAATCCAATATGTTTTAAAAACTTGTTTAGATCACAAAAATTTACCATAATCGAACTAGTGCTTAGGTCGGGAGCTGGAGATAATGCTGGACTATTTTGTGGAAATGAATGTGGAGAATATGACGCACTGGAAGTTATCTTAACTTGCTCTAATTGTGTCTGTAATATTGTTATTTCTGCTGCTTGAGCTGGTTCTACTTTTAATCTTTCTGTTTCTATCGTTTGCGTTTGTTGTTGATTTTGAATTTGAGAAGAAGTATTTGGTTGTAACGTTATAGGTGGAATATACTGTGGGCTAATTATTATGGTACTACTTGCAGAAGTAGCAGCTACATGTGAAGAAGAGGAAGATGACGTTGTCGTAATAGGTGCTATCCTTTTAAATAAAGAAATAAGCTGCGCACGTTGCGCTTGTCTGCTGAAAAACAAGGTAGTCAAGGCTACAGGGTCATACTCACAAGGTGTACATGTTCGTGTATCAGGTGCTACAACGATATTTACTATCCTAGCAAACCACTGTTCTTTAGTAGCTATCGTACCAGCTTCAGCGCTAAAAACACAACCAGATGTCAACTCCCCCCTTACCCATGCAAAATCACGTCCCAGTTGCCACTTAGAACTTCCATGCGTTTTCCAATTTTGCACACCAGTACGCGGTAAAATTAATTCTTTAAATTCTGGGCAAGGATAAAATGATCGATCAGGGCGATTATATTCGTTAATTACATGTGCTGGCAATAACAATTGTGCCCCACCTATTTGTTGTAACCAATGAGTTCGACACTGTTTATCGCTCCATTTATCATAATTAGCTATATATGTTTGGAAAGCTTCAATTAAATTTTGCCAGCTAGTTTGTGCACCATGCTCTTTAACCCAAAATCCTGTTTCTAAGTCATCAAGTTGTTTTTTTACTTCTTCTTGAGGTAAGTATCGTTGTAACATCTCCCACATATGCCAATCTAAAGCCCATACTGCATATTGGAATCCAGTTATTTGTTTAAACTGCCTACCAGCACAGTCTGTTAAGTCACCTGGTATTAATGCTAAATTACGATTTTCTTTTAACATTGCTTCTGCTTCGTCTTGTTCACCAAATCCAATATGTTTTAAAAATTTAGCTAAATATTGGGGGTTTATCGTAATAGCTGGGGAAAATAATACTGCATTGCTTGGTGGTGTTGGTTCTGGCAACACACGCTGCATCTCTAAAAATATTGCCAAACCACCTTTGCCACCACTATTTGTAGCTAACTGTTTTTCTACAGATTTGGAAATGTTGGCTTCCATTTCCGGAATTTTTTCTACATGGGAACTTATATCAGGTACAGGTTGTAAATTAGCCTCTTTTGATGATTTTTCATATGTGGAAACAGACATTGTAGTATCTCTTAATTGTTCTTGACTGCTTACTGTAGAAGTCGATGTTAATATTGCTTGAGCTTGTTTTAATCTGGCAACAATTTCTTTAGCTTGAGGACGATTTTCAGGAGCAGACCAACAGGAAGTAATAATTTCTTTCCATACTTCAGGACAATCTTCAGGAATGTTTTCTTGTTCTCCGTCTTTAATCCAACCCATAACTGTTGTTTCATCAGCTGCATCATTAAATGGCAATTTTCTTGTTACGAGTTCCCATAAAATCATACCATAACTATAAATATCACTAGCTTTAGAAGCTATAGCTCCCCGTTTAAATAATTCTGGTGCTCTCCAACGTATTGTTCCTGTTTGCCGTGCTGTTGAAGTAGTACTAGTACTTTTAATTTCTAGCTTAAGCTTAGATAAACCAAAATCTGAAATCTTAGCGCAATATTTCTCATTTAATAAAATATTATTGCTTTTTAAATCTCTATGTAAAATATCTTTAGCATGTAAATAAGCTAATCCTTCGGCAGTATCTATTGCAATTTGCCAAAGCAATTTCTTTGAGATTTCTTGCTGAGAATCGCGCAAAAATTGAGATAAAGAACCACGAGACATATTTTCCATAATAATAGAATAATGCCCAGGTTCAGTGCAAATACCATATAAATCTAAAATATTATCAAATTTACATTGCCACATTATGCGAGTTTCATTGTCGAAATCTTGCGCCAGGTGAGCTGGTAAGGTTTTTATTTGTAATACTTTAACTGCTACGTCTCGCCCACCCTGAAGTCCTCGATAAACATCTCCAAAACTACCATTACCAATTAAATCTCCTAATTGTATAGATTGCCAAGAAATACGAGGTACTGGATTAGCTGAAAACTCCGCATGAAGCATATAACATATCTCCTCAATCATTCGGTAAATTCTTAAGTTGTTATTCTTAGGCTGATAGCATATTTGCAAATTATATATCTATACTGTTGCAACCCTAAGCTCTATGCATTGTTTTTTATTTTTATGTATAATGTTATGTTTATCATGAAATTTTTGTGATTGTCAATAAATTTTGGGATTATGTCAACGCAAAATGAAAATGTCCCCTTTTTCGCCAATTTGAAAATGTCCCCTACCGGTAACTAAAAACTTATTTTTTATAAAATTTATTATTGTATTAAAACTTATTCTATGTGTGGGTAAAGTGTTGGTAAGGCTGTTGGTTTGTTTCTTCTTTTTTATTTTGTCTTTTTAACATTATTTTATCATATGCAAAAATCACAATAATACTAAATATTAACAATACTGCTACTATGAACAATCTTTTATTTTCCATAACTATCACCTCAACATAAAGTAATGTCGTTCTCTTACCCAACAATATAGCAAAAGGAAGTCATTTTAGATTAGTGCAATGTCACTTATGACGTTTTCCGCCTTCGACCGCCCTCGGGTTGCCTTCGGGTTGCCCTGGAGTTGCCTTCGGGTTGCCCTGGGTTTACCTTCGGATTACCTGAAATCTATTTTTTAAACCAAATGGCATTTTTCCCTCGCCCATTAGAATCAATAATATTAAGCCTCTTAAGGTAGATCAAATCATTTCTTAGTGTCCTTACAGAAATTGAATAGTCTGAAAGTTGAGCTTGAATAGCTGCGGCAGTTAATTCATTAAACCGTTCTAGCAAAGCAATAATTTGTTCTTGCCTTTTAGTAATTCTAATTCTTTGTCGTTTGTTCGGTTTATCTGATGATATGCTAGTATGTATTGGCTGAAGCATAGGTCCGATAGGTTCTTCAAAGAAAAATTTGACCGATAGTCCGCCAGAATATTCATCAAATTGTGGTTCCGGCAACCCATGTTTTTGACATATTGCTAGCATTTTAGTAGTTCCGCTCCCCCATTTTTCTATTAGTCCTCTTCTATAAAAAACATCAGCAATTAATTTGTTTCTTGGGTAAGAAGTGTGATTTTTTTTTAAATCTTCAATTGTTAATTCTTTTGGTAAAACACCGCTGTTCCAAATCTCTAATCTGTCATTAAAAATAGATAAATGAATAGCCGAATGATTTTGATAGTTACGATGGCAAATAGCATTAATTAACGCTTCACGAACTGCTGGAGTAGGAAGAGTTGGTTTATCAATTCTTACAAAGCTATCTGGTTGGTAAAAACTTGCAATATTTAAATGACGCCGCATAAAATCATTTGCTTCTGCTAAAATTTTAAAAGCATGCCCACAAACTTGTTGATTATCAACAAAGCCTTCTAGTTTGGAATTACCATGGAATCTTGCCATTTGAATCGTGCATTGATCAAAGTAGGGAAACGTTTTTTTACCAAACAACACTACAGCAGCATTTTTAAGTCTATCAGTTTTTAATAACTCTAAACGCAATAAAACATTTTTAACATCATCAGTTGAAGTGTCTTCTGAAATACGATTAGCCTCTACAGCTTGCTTAATTGTTTTACGAATTTCATCATGATCTAAATCTTCAATAATATATTCTTCGGTTAAAAATTCTTCCCAAGAATAATTAAGTTGTCCTCGCTTAACTAGCAATTGTTCATATAAATGTTGGGGCATAATACTAGTGCTAGATTCTAGCCTTTGGTAAGGACGACCATCGTATATATATGGACAATGAGTACCGGCAGGTACTTCTATAGCAATAATTGATTGATCTTCGGTTAATGGAACATAACTAACATTAATTGGAGCCGCAGGTTCAAACTTTTTAAATTCCTTAGCTATTTCTTGCCGCGTATTATTAGTAACATGTTGACCTACCAAACGGCCATCATCTTTAACCCCAATTAATACCACTCCACCATCAGCATTTAAAAACCCACACAATGTTTGGCAAGCACCGGATAAATTAGCAGTTGAAGTTTTAAATTCTACCGTTTTTAATTCTCCTCCATGGCCTGAGTGATCCCCACAAATTTTTACCATTCTCTAGCTAACTCCTGTTGTATGATTGCTGGAACAGTTGCATAATCAATTGCTAACATTTCTAGCATATTATGTTCTATAATTAACTGGCCTAAATAAAAATAGGAAAATATTTTTTTATCTTTTACTGTATTAGCTTGAAATTTTCTTTGAAAATTCTTACTGTGACCGATAATTCCTATGATCCAAAATACTATTTGCACTATTGCTGCTAGCAACATTTTAACTCCCCATCTATAAATGCACTGAGTACGAGCATATCTAGCACCCAATCCATACCGGTGACTTTTGGTATCTCTAAAACTCTCTTCTATTTGCATACGTTTTTTATAGTAATTTATTATGGGAACAGTTTTATATTCTAAAGGTAAATTAGTTGCTAAAATCCAAGGTTCTCTTGCCGATCTACTGTAGTAACAGTTACCAGCGTTATAACTTCCAGGTAGTTTTCCAGTTCTTTTCTTATTGTTAACTATATGGTTCTTTTTAGTTACTATTCTGCAGGGATGATCATGGGTTGTGGTTATGGCTGCATCATTATAACATTTGGCCTTAATTTCTATTTTCTCCATAAATTCTTTAGTATTTAACCAGTTACCATCAATCTTTATGCTCTTACCTTGCCGTATTCTAGTTAGCCAATACCAATTATAGGATTCTATTTCTCTAAGCCAATCTTCACCAAAACCAGCATCCATAATAATCAAAACTTTCTTATCTATAGGTATGCATTTAGATAGTTGTGATAAGAATTTTTCGGCTCGACCCTTTAATTCGCCTGCACTAAACACATCTCTATAAATAGGTAAACTACGTCCTTTACTAGCAATTTCTGCGCTAAGCATTTGAACATCATAGCTATCTTGTATATAACAAAGATCTATAATTATTGGTGTACTTTTTTCTTGTGATACGTATTGAAATAAATAACTAGATAAACCAGAGTAAATATAATTTAGCTCATTATGTAAATGTTTGTTACTTTCTAAGCGATCCACCTTTTTTATTTTATGCTTTATATTGGCTGTACTATTAATATTTCTACCAATAGCTGTTAATGATAGATTTTGACTTTTCTGTAGTCCGTAGGCAACGCTCATAACTGCATCTAACCGATCATTGTGAACTTCTGAGCATACCTTATTTAAATGATCATGCAATAATTTATTTGCTAGCATAAAACAACCTCTATCTAAATATAACCTACTTAACTTTATTAGATCATATTTACGACTGTTTTAAAATAGATTATTATTCAAATTTGTGGGGATAGAACAGTCCATGGCGACCTTTACCGGTAAGCTTTTTAATGTCATTTAAATCCATTGTTTTTACTACCTTTATTTATAATTAACATGGTGTTTTTTCATAAATTTCTATTTTTAAATCACAATTAAATAATCTTATTTCTGCTTCTCTTAAAATAGCTGTTTTTAAATATTTTAATTTTTCACCTTCTACTAATCCCTCTAATTCATAAAAAATTTCTAAAGGCTGTTTAAAACTTTTAATCCTTTCATACTTATTAATAATAGCTGTCATTTCGGTTAACTTGCCTACCCTGCTCCATTCAAAGTCACTTAGCACATTATTTTCAATTGCTACAATTAACCTGGTTAAACTGTCTATTCCGCCTAACGAACCGCCGATTAATGATAGCTGAATTTTGGTATTAAAAGTAGCTTCTTGCTTAGGGTATAATTTTGGGTTAATGATCATATGCAATTTTTGCATCTCTTCTGCCCGCAACTGATCCGGTGCATGTAAATAAATTTGAGTGGTACTGTAGGATTCATGTCGATGGTTAGCTTGAATCATCGTTCCTGAAATCCCAACCAAATCCTGGTGTGATGCCGATAGATGTCTTAACCAATGTGGCGATAAACTTTCTAACTTTTGTCTTTTTTGGGGATTTCTTTTAAATTTTTTAGCTGCTAATTTGCCGATTTCCTTAACGTTAGAAAATAACTGCCTAACACTTAATGGTTTTTTAGTTTTTGGTAGAGATAATACTGCCTCCGGATCGTCTTCCTCCGGCAATGGAGTTTTATTTAGCGATAGCCGATAAATTTTAATAATAGATAATAGTTGATCATTAACCGGCACATGGCCAAGCTTGCCACCCTTACCTTTCACAAAAAACCACCAGTTGCCGTTTAATTTCCTAAACGATCCCCAAGTAGCTTGAGCCACTTCATGAATTCTTAAGCCTAATAAATATAACAATCCAAATAATAACTGAGTTCTGGTTTTATACCGCTGGTTCTTAGAAGTTTCTTCCGGTAAATTTTGTAATGCTTCCTGTACCGCCAACCATTCATCAGCTTCTAACATCCGTGCCCAGACTTTATATTTTTGCTCTTCAGGATCGAGGGATAAATCACGGTACTTTTTAATTAATTTAATCGGGTTGGATTTTAAATATTTAGCATCTACTAAATAATTCATTAAACAGCTAATTACTCGCACGGCAAATAATAATGAAGCTTTTTTTAATGGAGCTACTAATGGTCGCCAATTAATAGTATACCTTTCAGATCTTAACTCTTGTTTCGAGCCAACCCAACTACTAGGCGGATTTTGCAAAAAGTTAAAATATTCTTCAAAATGCTCAGCTTTTAACTCACTAAGAGCCATGCCTTTCTCAAAGGTACACCATAACAGTAAGCGCTCGGCTTCTTTTTGATAGGCACGCTCGGTGGTCGGGGTGTCTTTAAATTGTTGTACCCAAACTTTAACTGCCTCTACATCATTCTCAGCTAAAATATAGCAGTCTTCATGTTGTGGTCTACTTGCTGCCATTAAATCGATTTTTGGTTGCCAAGAGACTAAAGCCGTAGGTTTGACAACAATCCAACTACTTTCCATAAACTGCTACCTCTTTGGTATTAAAGTTTAATCTTAATTCCTCTTCTAATTGGGGTAATTTGTCTAAACCATGCTCTTGGATTATTTTTTGCAACTGCCCATTTTGCCTTAATAGTGATCTAGTTTGCAGTTGAGCGCTAGTGATAGATTCATTTAATTGTTTTTTATTCTCTAAGAGTTCTTTGGTTAAACCATCAATTTTAGCTTGCAGATTAATACCGGTTACTTTTTCCTGCATTAATGCTTCGTGACCTTTATTACTGGTGTCCCTTAATGCCGATAGGCTGGTTTCATTTAGAGTTTTAAGCTCTGCTCTTAAATCAGCAATAGTTTGTTGCAGGTTGGTAATAGTTTTATGATCGTTAGCATCTAACCTATTGTTAATTTCTTGCGTTACTTGTTCTAAAGCATTATTGGTAGCTGTTGCTGCTGTTAACCTTAGCTGTGATTCTTGGTTTGCCGTTTGTAATTGGCGATTTTCCTCTTTTAAAGCAATATTAGCTTTTTCGGCAGCAATTAACTCTTGGGCATAATGCTCGTTTTGGTTAAGCTGTTTTTGTAAGTCTAATTTTAAAATGCGGTGCTCTTCTAGTAAGCTGCCGTTATCAATGGCAATGATTTTGTTCAGGCTACTAAAATTCTTAAAGCACTCTCTTTTCCATTGCTGAAAATATTTATGAATGGTTACCTTGCTACCAGTTCCTAAATGTTCTCTAACTTTACTTAAGGTAGGAATATTACCGCTACTAGCTATCGTGTTGGCGGCAGCAACTATTTGTTGTTTAGTTAAGTTCTTCTTGCTCAAAATAATAATCTCTTTCAGCTGTCTACCCAAGGTAATTATTTTACCATTTTAGTCGGTATTGTAACTCTTGTTTTTACTGTTCTACACTATTATAAAGAATACCATAATTTTGTTCATTACGCTATAAAGCACATACTAAACTACCTAGATTTTATAAAAACCACTGATAAGATTAGTTATCAGAAATATCTAGGATACACGTGGAAAATTTTTTATTTTTGCTCAAAGACGATTGCATTAGATAAAAAATGCTTATAAATCAAGGATTGGCATCAAGTTTTAAAGTTGATGATCGGAAAAATTGGCACTTAATTTAAACAACAAGCTTAAAAGTTATCTTTGTGGCCAACGGTCGATTAGTTAACCGTTTGTTCTTTGGTTGTGCAATATTTGCCCACCAACAAAATCCCTGTAAAAATCAATTGTTCTCTTACTTATCCCCAAGGATTTCCAACGTTTTTGTGGATAAAAACCATTACAAAATATTTTTGCACAGCTACATATAGGAATCAAACAGCCATCTTATAGCAATCCGTTTAAAGGCAATTGGAAAGAAAAATACTAATTAATTGATTACGTTTTGAACCTATTTAAATTATTTATGGCTCCACCATTCACTAGTCTTTTGTTTCCGAGAACACTGAGCAAGAAAAAGTATTTACAAAAACACTTATGTAACAACGAACAACAGAGATTCCTTTTTGATTCCTATATTAAGATTCTTTTTTGATTCTTGTTTTTTTATATAATTTAAATAAATTATATTTAACAGTACTTTTATTGTTAAATGGCTTATTCAGAGATTCGCCCATAAAAAGTTATATACAGAGCTATCTTTTCAAAGCCAACTATAACAAAACCAAGCTTAAGCACAAAAACACCCTATCTAAAAGCACCGCATCTCTGGGCTATAAATAAATATATGTGGTTAAAAACCCAATATAAGGAATCAAATAGATATCAACAACGACTACCGCAAATAGCTTCTTATTCTCAACCAGGCTGCTGATTCCTGTTTGATTGCTGAAAGATTCTTATTTTACGATGGCAGATTTTAGAGCAACGCTATATAACCATCCTCTCTTTCCAACCGCAAGATATACGCGCAGTTTGATCATGTTTTAAATATTTAAGCATGACTCATATGATTAGGAATTTTAATCACCTGTCAATTGCATTCAGGAACTTATTGCGTTGCAAATTGACACAATCACCCTCAAATCATAAAAACTTAGCAACCCACACCCACTATCACCACACTATAATAATTATGTTTTATTTATTAAAAAACAATACAAGTTAACTCCAAAAATCATTTATACAACAAAAATTAGAGCTAGACTTACTACTTGTGGTGGATTACATCTTGAACGGTTTATATTATACCTTAATCCCTTGCAGCCTGAAATGAAACACACCCAAGATCATATCAAAGGATCAATTAAATTACCCATTAACAACAATTATGTTCAACCCAACAAAGCGTTGATATCTATTTGATTGCCGTTGGGATTCCCGTTTGACTCCTGTTTATATCAGCAATTTTTTTTAAGTTACCGTTACAGACATACAAAATATGTAACCGGAATCTAACAGAAATCAAACAGGAATCTTTTGATAGTCAATTGAGAATCTTTTTAAGCATCATTTTAATATCTTTTAAGAATCAATATAACATCTTTTAGAAACCAAATAGGAATCTTTTGGGATTCCAATCGGGAATCTATTTCAGTTAAAATTTTTTGTTTGTGAAACTTAATGTAAAACCTTGTTTTGCAGAAAAATTTAAACTCATTGAAAGTGAATATTTTAACATAAAAAGGAATCTTAATGGCAATCAATTAGAAATCTTAATGGCAATCTAATTTGTTGATATATAGTAGTAATTATTTTAAATAAAATATTACTACTATATATCAAACACAAAAGTTTATTGAAAAAGTTGCTTATTTGTGTTGACAAGATCTTTTTTCATGTTTAAATTAATTATAATTAAGTGCGTTGTTTTTAAACAAGACCTTGTAAAGGAGAATTCAATGGAACCAAAAATGCTTCTAAGTGAAGCTGCTGAAGCTTTAAATGTAACTTCTCAAGCATTGCACAACCAACTTAAAAGAAAAAATTTGTTATCTAACAAAAGCAGGAATAGAGTGTATTTTGGGCATACAACCTCAAGAGAACTTTTAGGTTTAAATTTTAATTCTCAAATAATGTCTTTCCAAATTGTAAAAGGTGGTACAGGAAAAACATCGCTTTGTCTTGCTGTTGGAATTAGAGCTTGTTTGTACGGGGCTAGTACTTTACTTGTTGATCTGGATCAACAAGGAAATTTAACCAAAGCTTGTAGGATAGCATCTCAAAATAAACCAATAATGATTGAGCTTATAAATCAAAGGCTCTCCATAGAAGAAGGAATAGTGCCAGTATTTGATGGATTAGATATATTACCAAGCAGAATAGAAAATGCTCTTCTGGATAGTAATTTAATGTTGAAAAGATTTCCTTTGGATAGGGTATATAGAGAAATGATTTTTCCACTTAAAAAAAAGTATGATTTAATTTTGATTGATTGTCCCCCAGCTTTAGGAAGCTCAGTTGCTGCTGTTGCTTTAACTTCAGACAGAGTAATTTGTCCTGTAACCCCTTCAGAATTTAGTTTAGAAGGATTAGAAATTACGAAGACTGAAATTAAAAACATAGAAAATAATTTTAAAGTTTCTATCCCAATTAGTCCAATTTTAAATGAATTTGATGCACGCACAGCGCTTTCTCATGAAACAATGAGATTTTTATTAGCTAGTTATGATAAAAATTTAATTAGATCGGTAGTAAGAAAAAGCCAGGAATTTGAAAATGTTTTAACCAAAGGAATATCGATATTTGATACTTTACAAAACACAACAGCAAAGGAAGACGTTGATTTATTAACAAGAGAATTACTTGGAGTTGGGGAATTTGCTTTAGAGCAAAAAAATGTAAAAAGCACCATAGAAAAAGAAAAAGCAAAGATAGCTCAGTATTCTTGAAATTAATTAATTTAAAGAGAAGCAAACATGCCAACAATAGATGATTTATCTTTGAAAGAAGCATCCAAAAAATTTAAAAGATCTAATTATCGTCCATGGAATTATATGGATGAACTTGAAAAGGAAGAAAAGCTTGAAGCTAATGTCAAAGTTGATATGGTAATTTGCAACGAAGATGAGGCTAAAATTACTAACAATAGTGACAATTGCCATAATACCATTTATAAAGCAATTAAAATTGATCAACAAAACATTCTCATCAAAAATCATTCAGAAAAAGTTAATCCACCTAATTTTAGCGTAGAGACAATGTTAGATAAAATTTTTTGTTTAACAGGGCATCAAAAGCTTATTTTTCTTTTTGTTGTTGAAAGATGCGTTTCTCGTGGATTATTGAATACCGGTATAGTTAAAATAGAAACTTTATGTGAAATAACCAGCACTTCATTTAAAATGGTAAAATTATCTATAAAACGATTAATTTTAAAAAATTTAATTAATAGAAATGAAGGGAAAAAAGGTAGAGGTGGATTTCATGCTTTTAGTATTAGTGAATCTGCTAGAAATGCTTTTTTGGAATACAAAAGAATCATTGGGAATGATACTAATGATATTAGTAAAGCAACAAATACTAACATAACTCATATTCATTCCAACAAAAATGGATCAATCTTAGATGAAATGCCAGAAGAATGGAAAAATATAAATATTGATTTCTTAAAAGATATTGGATTTTCTGAAAACCACCTCAAACAACTTTATCATAAAAAACTTAATATCCCTCTTGTAATAGAAGAATCCATTAAACACTTTTCGTTTGGACTTTTAAACAACCCAAAAGTAAAACAGTATCAAGATCCACTAAATGTATTAATAGGAGTTCTTAGGAAAGGACAAGCATGGATTGAAAGTAATTATAAATCTCCTCAAGAAACAGCTCAAGAAACACTTTTAGAACAAAAAAAAGCAGAAACAGAACGATTAATAAAATTAGAAAAAGATTCTTATGAAACAGCTTTTATTCATTGGCAATCAGGATTATCTTCAGAAGAAATAGAAATTATAGTACCTATTGGTAATAAATTGTTAAATAAATCGGAAGCAATAATCCCTAAAAAAGTTAGATTAAAAATGTTCTTTGAAAAAAATATTTGGCCAACGAAAAAAAAAGAATATTTAATCGAGTATAATAATTAAAAACACAAAAACAAGAAAAATTCTTTCGGGTTGGCTTAATAATGTCAGCGAAATCAAGACTGTTTTATAAGTAATAATTATAGTTTTATTGCGATGGCGCCAACGCTTTCCCTGCCATCTAATTGCGTATCTGATGGGTAATCGATCCTGTTAATATATTCTATGTTTTCTATATAAAAACGAGCGCGTTTCAATTCTCTTTTTAAAATATCTTTATCTATCCAATGCATTAATTTAGGAAGCTGATGGATACGCTTGGATCCAAAGATTTTAGTGTTTTTAATTAACCCAGGCCATTCTACTTTATCGACCAGTCTTTGTTTAAAAGTTGGTAGAAAGCTTTGCCAATCTTTTAAGTAAGGAGTATCAGCCACTACAAAAAGTTTACCTTTGTTAGTTAAAATATCATAACAACGAGAAAGGAAATTCCTTAATGTTTTTCCTTCTAAAAAATGCAATACTCTTACAGTTAAAATAGCATCAAAGTAATTAAAAGGTAATGTAACTTCTGGAAATCTACCTGTGACCAAACTTAATCGGTTTAACGCTTCTGGTGGACACGTGTTTCTCAATATTTGAAGATGTCTAGAATCTAAATCATTGCTTACAACGGTTGCACCGTTATTAAGAGCTTTTAAGGTAGCGTTTCCATAGGCCGATCCTATTTCTAATACTGGTTGCTTACAAGTAGCAGCATATTCAATAAATATTTCTGAATAAGGATCTAAAAATGTTGTCATATATCCCATTTTATTTAGCGTTGGGATGAGGCCTCCCTCAACTTCACTTGGCATTTTTATTGGTTGGTATAAATTTTTTTGCATAAACTTGTTTATTGTATTTGTTAACTAAATTTAATTTAAACATAACATAATATGAATTACATTGAGTTTCAATGTAATTTTAGAATAATAAAATTAATTTGCGAAAAATTTTTGTTTATGATCTAGACATTTCAATAGGATTGAATTAATTTTAAATACTAATATTTAAAAATCTGTTTTTCCAGGAGGAGTTTTTGTTAGAAATACCTAATTTTCATAAGGATGTATTAACTATAGGACTTAGCAATTTTTTTAAATTGAAAACGGCTTATTCTGAAGTTATTAGGATTAGAAATTTTGATCATTTTTCAATTAACGTTGAATCTCCTGATAGACGCCTTGCATTTTTATCCTGTAATCCAGCGGTTTCTTTAACGTTAATGCAAAGTGGATTGTTGCCTTATGATGGTTCAGTATCTCCTACAATTTATCGGCATAAAAGCATATATATTTGGGACAAGTGCTATGTTTCAAAATATGCTGAAAAAATAAAAAGAATAAAGGAGTATAAATTTGGAATTAAGAAAGGAGTGGTTTTTGTAAGAAAAATTAATGGGTTTTATATAATGTATTCGTTCGCCACCAAAGAAGATGGCGTGGAGTTTTTAGAAGATATTATAGAATCTATGGAAGAATATTTAAAAATAGGGGATCATTGTTATAATTTGATTAGACCAGTATATTCTCAATATCTTATAAACTGTGATGCTCCATTAATACAATAAATTGTTTATTATAGGGATAATATGAAATATTTAAATAAAGCGGTATTAGGATCTTTAATTGGCAATATTATGGAGTTTTATGATTTTGTTATTTATGGGTATTTATCAATTTATTTAGGGCAACATTTTTTTCCGTCCAATAACAAAACTATATCTTTGTTAGTAACATTTAGTGTTTTTGCAGGGGGGTATTTTATTAGACCATTAGGTTCTATAATTTTTGGATATATTGGAGATATAATGGGTAGAAAACCAGCATTATTATATTCTATAAGCCTAATGAGTTTTAGCACTTTATTTATGGGTTTTATTCCTACTTATCAACAAGTCGGAATAATCGCTCCTATTATTTTAATCATTTTAAGATTACTTCAAGGGTTAGCAGTAAGTGGTGAACAAGGTGGGGCCATAGTTTATCTTGCAGAATATTTTAAGATGCAAAAAACAGGAGTTATCAGTGCATTAATGTTTTCTAGCGTTTTAACCGGAGTTTTATTAGGGTCTTTGTCTGTGGTTGTTTGTCAAACAATGTTATCTGAAAACGAGATGATAGTTTGGGGTTGGCGTATTCCGTTTTATTTTTCGGCGATTTTAGGGTTTTTTTCTTTAAAGCTTAGGTTAGATTCAATAGAATCTCCAACATTTAAGTTTTCACATCAAGCGGTTAAACAACTTCCCATAATAAACTTAGCTAAAGAAAATTTTAATAGTTGTGTAAAAATGTTTTTACTTTCAATAACATTTTCTGTAGCCATAAGTTTTCATAATACTTATTTACCAATTTTTTATTCAAAAATCCCAGAACTTGGAGCAAACAAAGGAATGATAGTATCTTCTGTAGGAATTTTTTGGATAGGATTGCTATCTCCTTTAGTTGGAATTTTATCAGAAAAAATAGGATATATAAAAACAGTGCAAGTGGGTTGTTTACTTCTGTTTGTTTTAGGGTATCAGCTCTTTTGTTTGTTACAACATCAATCTATAGGGGCAATTATATTGGTAGAAATTATATTTGGAATAATTATAGCATTAATTTCTGCGCCAATGTTTGCTATTTTTGTACAAAATTTTCCGACACAATCTCGTTGTACTGGTGTTTCTTTAACTTATAATTTAGGAATGTCTATTTTTGCTAGTTTGACACCAATAATTGCTATATTATTATTTCAATCAACAAACATGCAATATTTAATTGGAGTCTTACTTTCGTTGTCAGCGTTAGGTGGATTAATATCTTTAGATCCGTTGTTTGGTGTGAAATTAAAATCAAAAGTTTTTAATTGGAGTAAAATATAATGCAAGAACAATCTATTGGTTTCAATACCCCTTTTTTCAATTTATATGAGAATTTATATTTAGTAATTAGAGAAACATATAATGAACAACAAGCGCTTATGTTATTTAAGCGGATAATGGAGAAAGGCTTAAAAAAAGCATATGATACTTTTACCTTTAAAAAAGGAGATCCTAATAGTTTTAAAGAAGTGATTGTTGCTAGAGATAATTCTGTTGGTCTGACAGTAAACTTTCCTGAAGTCAGTGAAACTAAAATTGTCTATCAACTTTGTGTTGATCCTTTTGCAAATTTAAAAGGTATTGTTGATCATAAATTCTTAGACAATACTTACATTAACTTTAAAGTGGAATACCTGCTTGGGGATAATTGGTTTTACCGTACTACTAAGCACTTTTGGAAAGGGGATAACTGTATTGAATTTATTATTCAAAAGAAGATTAAATAGCGATAGTATTTTTATTTTTCTTATATTTGGAATGATCTATAGACTTAACCATAAGTTCAATCATTTTAACTTTGTTACTAAAGTCTATATCTAAATGATGAATGTTTTCATAAATATCAACAGCAAAATAAATAAAATTTTCAAATTCTTTATCGGTTAAAAATTTTTCTAATAAATATTGACGCATTTGGGTTAATATTTCCTTTAAAATAACTTTATCAATTAAATTGTTATTTGTAGTTTGAATTTCAGTAGATTTATTGTCTCCATATAATAACCAAGAAGATTCTATTTTTGCCCATTCGGAAATTTTTTTTAAATTAGTTTCAGTTGGAATAGATTGCCCCAATAAATAACGACGAGCCATAACTACAGAACAATTTACTAATTTGGCTAAAAATTTCGGATCAGCAAGCTTAGCCGCTCTAGCAGAACATTTTCCTCGGTCAATTAAAAGTTTTGTTAATCTGTTTGAAAATTCAGCTCGAGTTTTGGCTCGTTGATTTTGATCTTTAAGATATATGTTAGTTGAATTCATCCGCCCACCTTAAAGGAATTATATACATTAGATTTTACAAATGTGCAAAACAATTTTGATATTACTAAATAAAAAGCATAAAAGAAAAAGAAAAACAAAAGAAAAACAAACGCGGCTATTGACTTTTGGTTTTTTTATATTATGATTATTTTTAAAAGTAACCCAGCACATTAAAGTTGCTGGCGTGAAATTAAAATAATAAAAACCGACATTAGTCAGGATGAGAGATTGTAAAAACTACTTAAGGTAATTTTATTTTTACAAAATATTAAAGGAGTAATAGTTATGCCGCATATAAATCAGTTATTATCAAAACAAACATCTAAACAAATAGCGCAACTCGACCAAGAAAACTCATTAATAGTAATGCACGAATTGCAAAGCAGCCGAAATAATGAATTAGCCACAATAAAACACAATATTGAATCAATATGCGACGCTACTACAGCAGAACTAAAAAAATTACAAAACCAAAGAAATGATGAATTAGTTGCAATAACCAAGCAAGCTGTATTAGAGAGCGAACCATTAATAAAAGCCCTAATAGCACTAAAACGTTATGAATTGCTGATAGATTTGTTAAAAACAACCAAAACCACCAATAATTTTTTAACTCAAACCCAACAAGCAGCACAACAAAAACTAGAAAGAACAGTATTAGCAGTATTAAATATAAAATGCGATCAAGCTAATTGTTTAGCAGAAACGTTATTGTTAAATAAACAACAACAAGAAAAAGCACTGATCGAATTACTAACCACAAAAATTAACAAAGAGGTTGAAGTTGCCGAAGACCAACTAACTGAAAAGTTGGAATTTATAATACGTTGCGCCAAACATGAACATAAAGGCGCCGTTATAGAACTGCAAAAAATTCAGAAACAATTATCTGCACAATTAGCAGACATCAAACAACAAGCGGAACAAGACCATAAAACCGCAGTAACCATGATGCAAGAAGAACAAAGCGAGTTAAAACAAAAATTAGAGGACATCAAGCAGCAAGTAGGTTCAGAACCACTACTTACCCAATATTTAAGTGCAGCAGTAAAAACCGGAGCAGAAGATGAAGATCCATCTCGGCAACCGTCAGCGACTCCAAAGCTAAGTTGTTAACCCAATATATTTGTAGGATTTTTTAATAAATAAGGAGCTTATATGTTACTAAAATTTAAATTTAAACCAAATGCAATGTTCCCTTATCTTGGATTAATAGTGTTGTCGTTATTTTCAGTTGAAGTATACGCTATGAATGGCACCACTTTAACTAGCGG
>Ga0208691_1000038_pt1 | contig 34171 bp, 24 predicted proteins | sample June2015DPH_20_1_FD_184719 | JGI IMG/M metagenome (GOLD analysis project Ga0208691, IMG submission 184719) | Peatland microbial communities from SPRUCE experiment site at the Marcell Experimental Forest, Minnesota, USA - June2015DPH_20_10... | ecosystem: Environmental > Terrestrial > Soil >... | reverse complement strand
CAATCTAGGGGGTTCGTGACAGGGGAACTTGTTCTGGCCCGAGATCTTTGCTCACGATCCGAAAACCCGGCGGCTTTTGTGTACACCGTTTCGCCGTCATACAATAAGAACCACCGACCCTACAATTCCCTGCTCAGTAAGGGCTGCGCGGCTGGCGATCGCCGATGCGTCGCGCAGGTTAAGCCACGGTTCGATTGGCTGCGGCAACCTGCTGTAGCATGAGAAAGGAATAACGGCGACAATTCACGTCATTCTTAATACCGCGGCGCATGACTCCGAAGTGGCTGTTACCGCGACGCGTTTGGCCGGCGGCTGGCTAAGAAAATGGCTTGGTGACGAGGCCAGCCGTGCTCTGCTATCGCGCTCACGGTCGTCCTGACGGCAGCGGGCATGCACATGGTCAATCCGTGCAAATTCTGAAAACAGCAAAACGGGGCCTGCTGGACGTCTGTTCCGGCCTGGGCTTTTCAGAACTGCTTCTGAATAGCCGTTGGCGCGCCGAACGACTCCTGATTCTGTGCTACCACGGGATTGCAATGTCGGATGAGCACGAGTGGGATCCTGCGCTGTACATGCGTTTGGACCTGCTGAAAGCGCGGCTCCAGCGGCTACGCGATCGATTGTGCAATATAGTTCCACTCGCTGAAGGTATCCGCAGGCTATATGACGGGACCCTGCCGCCGCGCGCGGTAGCCATTACGTTCGACGACGGGGCTTATGATTTCTATGCCCTGGCCTGGCCGATGCTCCGCGAGTTTGGTTACCCAGTCACCGTTTACGTTCCTACCTATTACGTAGAGTTCAATCGCCCCGTTTTCGATTCCATGTCCAGCTATCTGATTTGGAAGGCGCGGGGAAAACGGAAATCCTTTCCGCCCGTTTGGCGGGAAGCGAAGCTGCTGGACGCATCTGGGCATGCTCAGGCTCGCACTGAGCTGCGAGAGTTTTCGAGGCGCGGGAAGCTGTCCGGGCAAGCGAAAGATGATCTCCTCTGCTCCTTAGCAGCGGCGTTAGATATCGATTACAACGATCTTTGTTCCCGCAGGGTGCTGCACCTGATGAATTCCACGGAGCTGGCCGAGGTATCGCAGGCCGGAGTTGATATAGAGTTGCACACGCACCGCCACCGCGTGTCGATGCGCCGCGAGCGTTTCATACAGGAGATTGACGACAATCGCCGTTCCATCGAAAATCTCACGCATCGGACGGCGCGGCATTTCTGCTACCCCGGTGGTTTCCAAATCCCACGGTTCCAGGAGTGGCTGCCTGAATGCCAAATTGAATCCGCAACAACCTGCGTGCCTGGAATGGCCGCCCGGAGTTCCCCTCCTTTTCTTCTGCCACGGCTGGTAGATACCTGCGGTTTGTCCATGCAGGAATTTGATTCTTGGATCAGCGGCATTGCGGCGTTCCTGCCCCGGCGGCGTCACGTCATGTCCGAAGGCCAGGTCTTCGATGAGGAACCTTCGCCGTGATCCGCGTTGAGCGGGGGGCTTCGGCGCGCGCCTTATTGCAAGATGGCGCGTTCCTGAGGGCATGGCAAAGCTTGCTCGATCGCTGCCCCTGGTCCACATGCTTCCAGGACCAAAATTTCGTCGCCACCTGGTACGACTGCTATTCCGATCAGTTCGATCCATTGATTGTCTGCGAGCACGATCAGGCTGCCGGATTAGCTGGCTTGCTTCCGATGGCCATCGAAAGGCATTCGGGACGGCTCTTTGTTGCGGGCACCGTCCACGCTGAATACAAAACCTGGCTCGCGCTGCCGGATCATGCGGATGCCTTCGCCGATTCCGCGCTCAGCCGGCTGGCCGAGCTGTTTCCAAAAGATCATCTGGAGCTGGTTTATCTCGCTCCGGGAACACCGCTCGGTTGGATCGAAAATTGGCGCGGCAAAGTCTTCATTCGTCCCATCGAGCGGCCTCTGATGCGCACGCAGCCCGCGGATAGCGTAAGGGCATCGCTCAGCGGCAAGAAGAACAGGGCGCGAATCAGAAAATTGGAACAACATGGACCGTTAGTTTTTGAACGGATCGTTAACCCTGCTGACTTCTCAGCCGCGCTGGACGAAATTATTCCGATGTGCGATTTCCGGCATGGCGCCGCGCATGGAGTCCTAGCCTTCCACGACGACAGTCTGAAGAGGCGCTTTCACGAGGAACTCATGCGGCGAGCTGACGGCGTGCTGCATATCACCGTAACCCGCCTGAACGGGTGCATAATCGCTGCCAATATTGGATGGTGCAATAAACAGCAGGTGCTCCTGGGAACGCTGGCCCATTCTCCATTCTTGGCGGAATACTCGCCGGGAAAACTTCACATTCTTCAGCTAGGCTTGCACCTGGAAGAAGAAGGATTCGATTTTCTGGACCTTACGCCGGGCGGCTCATACAAGGAAAATTTCGCTACTGGCAGCGATCAATCGTCGAGTGTCGATATCTTCTTCAGCGGCGCGCGGGCGCGACGATATGCGTGGAAGCGGAAGGCCATCGAAACGGGGAAGCGTTTCGTTCCGGCGGACCGCGTCAAGCGCGTGGTGCGAGCTTTCCGCCGCGTGACACTGGTACTACCCGCACCAGGTCTCGTGCGGAAAATCGTCCGGCGGACGGTTCGTTGGGGTTGGCATTCGTGCGAATATCGCATCTATCGGAAAGCGGCGGGCGAAGTTCTCCAGCCATCTATCGGTGCGCCACGGCGCATGCGTCGAGACTGCCTGGAGGACCTGCTTTGTTATAAAGCTGTGGAGACCTGGCAACCGTCCCTGTTTGAATTCCTGCAAAGTGCCATGCAGCGCCTGGAAGAGGGTGAGCACGTGTACACAATGGCGGAGGACGGCGTGCTGGTGCATTACGGGTGGTTGATCGAACGCCAGGAAGTCGCGTATTTTCCAGAGGTGGATCAGAAGTTTCAGATGCCGCCCCATTCCGCGGTTTTGTACGACTATTTCACCCACCAGTCCTGGCGCGGCCACGGTCTCTATCAATGTTCACTGCGCGAGATGGCCTTGGATGCGGCCAACATCCCGGAAACTGAATTCATTTACATATCCGTGGTTGCGAGCAATGCCCCCTCCCGGCACTCCATCGAAAAGGCAGGGTTTGAGTATCAGAGCAGCCTGTATCGGAAGGCTGTAGTAGGAGTCAGACTGCGTTAAAATCCGCTCCACCGATCACAATCTTCGACGCGTTGATTTGCGGGCGTGGTCGTAGCGCTCATGACGGCACCTCTGCCACGAAACTTACCACGGCTCCAAGCCGACAGGACGCACTATTAGCCAAGTTCTACGATCCCACGAGGGAGTTGGGATCAGCGGAGGTTCACATCAACTGTCGGCAGTCGGGATCACCGACCGGGTTTACGGTGAGAACTCTGGATTCGCATCAGCATCATCAACCCAAACCCTACCCCAGACAGCATGAGTGTTGCGGAACTCGGTTCTGGGGTAGCGGCGATGGTTAGTGCTCCTTGATCGGGTGCGAGGTTGCCTGAAACGAGGGCTGTTAATTCGTAGGTCCCAGGGGTTGTGAAGTCCGCCTTCGGAATCCCTAGCGGGACAAGCGTAAAGGAACTCGACCCCAACTGGATGCCATAGTCGGCTGGGTCAAGCGGCGGGTTGCCCACCCTGATGTTCGTAAGAGGGCCAAAGTCTTCTGGGCCAGTCATCGGGTCGATTAGAATGAGGTCGGTGGCCGTTTGTACAAGACCAATGACATTTCCGGAGGGAACTGTTAGGTATCCGGCGGGGTCTACTAAGGTCCAATTCGTTCCAGCAGTTCCTCCCTGCCCTAAAAATGTGTAGGTTACGGTGTCCGCTGCTGCGACATCAGCACCGATCAAGATGAGGATTGCAACCAGGGAACTCCATAATATGATTCTCAATGGGATTGCTACCTCCGCCTCGTTTTTCGTCCTTCACGTGTTAATCTACTTCCAATCAAGAATTGCCGTCAAGTACCGATTTTGGCTGGTACAGTACTATTAACAAAGGACGGGAGCGTCAGCCCGCTGGAACGTGATCGAAGCCCCCGACGGCGTCCTGGAACCTTGCGACGTGTCGAGTGGCTTCCGGATCGCCAACTGTTGATGGCATTTGTAATGCTCCATCGGATTGCGCGAAAGTGGTATTGTCGCAGTCTAAGTGAGGACACTCGCGACCTGCGTCTAACACGGACACGTTCCGGCCTAGCGAACCGATGCTACTGAAGACAAGGAAGAAAACTCGAAGGGATTTGGTCGGGGCGCGGAGATTCGAACTCCGGACCTCCTGGTCCCGAACCAGGCGCTCTACCAGGCTGAGCCACGCCCCGAACAGACATTCGCAGCCGGCCGAAGCCGGTGCAATCACGAGTATACCACCCGGGCGTCCCGTCACTGCTGTTTCTCGGCCGGCGCCGGCGGTTCCAGCTTGAAATTCAGGATCACCTGGTTGCGCGTGTCGTAGATGGTTACTTTCTTGACCGGTGCTGCCAGGTCCCCTCGCTTAGCCACTAGCTCGTAATTGACATCCAGCCTCAGTTGCTTAAACGCGAATTTGCCGTCTTCCTTGGTGGCGAAGTCCACCACTTTGGATGTCTTCAGGTCCTTAAGCTGGACGATGGCCCCGGAAACCGGATTATCAGCCTGATCCTTCACCGTGCCCTGGATGGTTCGTAGCTGGGAGGGCTTGGTATTTTTGGGCATATCGTTGCCGTATACAGCTTCCGGGTGTTTTGTGGGGTCTCCTTGCGCGCACAGCAGGCTGGCCGCGGCCAAGAATGCAAGAGAAGCGGTGAACAGTTTTAGGACGTTCATGGCGAGATACCTTTTCTCTAGCATAGTTCACCGAGGCAGGTCTCGTGAATTGCTAAACTACCAACAGGTGGCCATGGCGTCGAATCCGGTTTCTAAGCTTACCGAAGAGCAGTACCTGGCCATCGAGCGCGCAGCTGAGTTCAAGAGCGAGTTCCTCGATGGCGTGATGTACGCGATGTCCGGCGGATCGCCGCGCCATTCCAGCATTGCGGTAGGTATCGTGGCAGAGTTGCGCGCGACGTTGCGCGGCGGCGAGTGCAAACCCTACAATTCTGACCTTCGCGTTCGAGTCTCCTCGCGCATGTACGCATACCCGGATGTTTCCGTAGTCTGCGGAAAGCTGCAGCTCGCAGACGACCAGAAGGACGTTCTTCTCAATCCTATTGTTATCTTCGAAGTTCTTTCGCCCAGCACAGAGCTATACGATCGCGGAGTGAAACTCCAGCTTTATCGGACCATCCCATCCCTGAGAGAATACATCCTGGTGGATCAAAATAAAGTTCAAGTCGAGCAATATATATACCAGGACGCGAGCACCTGGATTTTGCGCGAGCATCAAGGCTTGGATGCCGAGCTGAAACTGGATTCAATCGGCGCTGCATTACCATTGCGCCTCATTTACGACGGCGTGGATATCGACTCCTGAAGTTACTCCCAGCGCAGCGCCTGCATTGGATCCACGCGCGAGGCACGGCGTGCCGGCACCCAGATTGCAATCAGCGCAAAGAAGCTCAGAATCAAGGTCGCGCCCAAACAGGTACCCAGATCGTTGCTTGCGATTCCATACAGCACGCTAGCCGCGAGCCGCATCACTACGAGCGCCAGCGCGACGCCGGCGACCACGCCAAACAGGCACAACCGCATTCCCTCCTGCATCACGAGGCTTAGAACCTGCATGGGCCGCGCTCCAATGGCCATCCGGATTCCGATCTCATGCCAGCGCTGGCTCATAGAGTAGGTCATCACCCCGTAGAGCCCCAAAGTGGCCAACAACAACGCTATGACGCCGAGTACCGTCAGCAAACTCGCGCCGACTTTTTGTGCAAAATACGAAGCACTCATATAACCCACGAACGGAGCGGTACCGCTTATGGCAACATTTGGATCCACGGATTGTATCTCGGCGCGAAGCCTGGCTTCGAAGGTCTCGGGACGTTCCGCGGTTCGTACTTCGATGCCAACACCCATGCCGGGCGAATAGAACTGGGCTAGCGGAACATAAAAGTAGGGCACAGCCGGTTCGGATAACGAATGATATTTGCTGTCGCGGGCCACGCCGACAATCGTAATCTCTTCGCCGAATCCCTTGAACTTGTGTCCCAGCGCGAGCCCTCCTGCTAGAAATCGTTTCACGAAGGTCTCGTTCACGATGGCCACTCGACCGGTGCGCCGGTCGTCGCGTTCGTTGAAATCGCGGCCGTCTACCAAAGGGATTTCAAGTGTTGCGAAATATCCGGGCGACACCATGTTGCGATAAAGTTTCATATTCTCGCCCTGGCGCGGAGCGTAGCCATGGATATCTACTTCTTCCCATGATCCGGCGGAAAAGCCCAACGGAACATCCTCGCACAAGCTGGCATTCTTAACTCCTGGCACAGTCAGCAGATGATCCCGCAAGCGGCGCAACAGAGTGATGGACTTTTCGGCGGGATACCGGCTCTGCGACAGATCGTACCCAGCTAACAGCACATGCTCGGGATTGAAACCCGGGTTAGCGGCTTTCGCGTTCTCGAAACTCCGGATGAAGAGACCGCTTCCGATTAGAGCGATTAACGCGAGCGAAATCTCGGATACCACCAGCGCTCCACCCAGCGCTCGCGACCGTGCGCCGGCCGAAACGCCCCGGGCACTCTCGCGCAGCACATCCCGAGATTTGCGGCGGAAGATTTGCCAAGCCGGCGCGAGCCCGCAAAGTATGGTGGTGCCCAGGCACAGCGCCAGGGTGAAGAGAAATCCCAGGCTGTTTAATCCGCTCGCCAGATTGGCTACCGGCAAGTCCGTTTTGGGAAGCAGCCGCTCGATTCCTTGCGTCATCCAGCTAGCCGCCAGCACTCCCAAAACACCACCCGCCAAAGCCAGCACCAACGACTCTGTGAAAAGCTGCCGCAACACGCGCGATCGCGTGGCGCCCAAGCTCAGCCGGATGCCGAATTCCTTCTGCCGCGCGGTGGCTCGTGCCAGGAGAAGATTACTCACATTCGCGCACACAATCAACAGCACCGCGGCGCCGATCGCCAGCAGTACCCTTAGCAATTTGCCCAGGACGCTCTGGACTCCCTCCGGTGCATCCGCCATGGCCAGCACTCGCGCGCCGATGTTCCGATTACTCTTGGGATAGGCCGCTTCCAGGTGCTGCGCGATGGCTCTCACTTCCGTATCCGCCTGCTTCAAATCCGCGCCGGGCGCTAAGCGAGCCATCAACTTCACTGGCCGCGAATTGCGGTCATCCAGCCAGTTCCACGAACCGGTCAGCTCCGCTTGCATCATCAAAGGGACCCACAGATCAAAGTTAAGGCCGTTGATCGTGCCAGGAAAGACGGCCGGAGTAACGCCAATAATGGCGAAGGGTTTTTGGTTGAGCTTGATCACGCGGCCAACGATACTCGGATCGGCCTGGAACCGGCGGCGCCACATGGTTTCGCTGATCACTGCCACCGGCGCACCGCCCGGACGCTCGGCTTGCTCTTCCGCGGAGAAGGTCCGCCCCAGCATCGGTTTCACTTTCAGCACATCGAAGAAATTGCCGGAGACCATTTCCGACCAAACCCGCTCGGCATTCGGAGCATCACCCAAATAAAGGGGACGTTGCTTGAACGCGATCACGCCCGAAAGCGTTTTCGCCTGATCGCGGAAATCCCGAAAATCCAGATACGAGGAATCCAGCAGGTCGCCATCGGCCGCCAAGGTCTTGATGGTTACCAGTTCGCGCCCGTTCGGCACACCGGGCATTGGATTGAGAAGAATCCGATCCACCCAAGAGAAGATGGTGGCGTTCACGCCAATCCCTAACGCCAGCGAACCCACTGCGACCACTGTGAACCCCGGCTTCTTGATCAGAAGACGAAGCGCATACTGCAGATCTTGAAGAAACGAACCCATTGCTTGCGCATATTGCGCAAGTGAATTGCCAACAGTTAAGTTGCACAAAGAAAAGGATTCAATGCCTGCTTCGCCCCCGCAGGCTGTCCGCTTATGGGATAAAGTGATAGCGCTTCGCATCCGATCTGTAGATGGTGACAGCTCGCGCCAAAAACCAGCTCTTGGACGCAGTGGCACGTTGTCTAGCCGTCGCATGCCTGATTGCAGTGATCTTCATCGCCTTTCGGCGTTTCAATGGAGCCGATACGCCCTTTCTGGCATTCTCAGTGATAGGCGCTGCAGTAGTTCACTTCGCGAATCGACCGCGCGTGATTGAAGCCACCATTACTGCAGTATTGGCCAGTGGTTTGGGGATCGCGTACGTGGGTAGCCGCGGCGCCTTCGGTCAGTATCCCGCTTCCGGCCTGGTGGGCACGCTCGCGTTTCTCGGACTTGCCAGCATGATCATTTTGGGCTGGAAAGCCTGCCGTTCCACCGAAGCTTTGCGCCCGTTGTTGCTGGCCACGCTTTGCCCCATGCTCGTGGTCCTGACCAATGTAGCTTCGGCTGCTGCGATCAAATTTCAACCGCGTGTCTTTGACCTGTTTCTTTACCGCTTCGACGGATCGCTTGGCATCCAAGCCAGCTTCCTGGCCGGGCGATGGTTCGCAGGATCTCCTTTTCTAGCCAACCTCTGCTTCCTGATTTCCGCGGCGTTGCCTCTGGCAGAAGTACTGGTCTTCCTGTTATTTGTTCGCGGCCAACGCATGCCTGCCAATCCGATGGCTCTCTTCATCGTGACAGGGATTGCAGGATTGGCCTTTTTCCAATTGTGTCCGGCCACCGGCCCCGCGCATGCTTTTGGCGCGGAGTTTCCGAGTTACCCGCCGCCCTTCCAGCCGCTCGAAGCCGTGCGGGCGGACGATGTACCACGCAGTGCAATGCCATCCCTGCGCGGCGCGTGGGCGCTGCTCATCTGGTGGAGCTTGCGTTATTCGAAGAATTGGATGCGCTGGCTCGCTACTGGGTTTCTAGTGCTCACTGTGCTGGCGACTCTGGGGCTCGGCGAAAACTACCTGATTGACTTAGTGGTTGCAGTGCCTTTCGCGGTGACAGCCATGGCAGCGTGCACCGGGCAACATCGAAAATTGATTGCCGCGGGCGCGCTGGTGCTAGCGTGGCTGCTCTACTTGAGATTCGGGTTGCCGGTATTCACTCTGTCACCGCTGGGAGCTTGGATGGCCGTGCTGGCAACTGTGATCATCTCGCTATTAGTAGCTGGCGCGAAGAATCCTTCTATGCTGCGGGGCCGGATCCCATCAGGCGGCGGGTTGCTAACCCGTCTTATGCCGCCCGCTCCACCGAACTAATTTCGCCGACAACCTGTTGCGGAACTCTCAGCACCTGCCAGCTTTTCCACAAAGCCTCGCCCCAACTGTAGGATCGATAGGAAAGCCCTTGCTTGGCGCAGAAAGCTTGCACCGCCAGGCTGACCTCGGGATAGTGGACGTGGCTGATGTTGGGAAACAGATGATGCTCCACTTGATACTCCAAGCCCGAACATAGGAATCGGCCAAGCCAGCCCGTCCGAAAACTCACAGTGCCGGAAGTTTGCGCCGTGTAGAAATCCGTAGCCTCCCGGCTCTCCTCGGTAAAACGCTGCGCATCCGCCGGAAAATGGCCCGGGGCCAGGATTGCGTACATGGCGTATCCCAATAAAACATTTCTCAGGAGATAGAACACGGCCACGGCCGGCCACGGCAAGAACAGCAGGGGAATGCCCACCCAGAGCACACAGTGCAGCATCAGGGCGCCTGCATCGATCCAGTGGGAAAGTTTTCGCTCCTTTGGATGGCGCAGCTTTCCGATCACATGTGCCCAGCCTGCCATCTGTATGCTAAAACAATTCACCGCCAGAGCCAGAGGGAACAACCAGAATTGCAAATGTTTATGGTAAAAACGGCGGAAGCCGGAACTGCCATCAACTTCGCTCTCCGTGATGGCGAACCACGGCAAGAGATCGGCGTCGCTGTCCACTCCCACCACGTTCGGCGAAGGATGGTGTAGGGTAACATGCTTATGCCACCAGTACGTTGCGGATAGGCCGACAAACATGGGATACCCGAGATAACTGAGAAATTCGTTCACCCAGCGCTTATCGCTGGTTCCATAGTGCGTTGAGGTGTGGGTGTTGGTTCCGACGCCCATGCACCCAAATGCTGAAATCAAGATCCCAGCCGCTTTCAGGACCGGGTGATGGAAGGCGAAGAAAACAATCATGCCTCCGAGCGCAATCGCTGCGTGGATCAGCAGCTCGAATAGGATCCGGCCGGTTGCTTTTTTGTTCCAGCCGCGGCGGACGAATTCTCTGCGCAGTTCTGTAACTGCTTCAAGGGTCGACATCGTGTTAAATTTGGTCTGCAACTTCAGGTTAACCGGGATTTTTACTAGGTTTTGTAAGAGTTGCGTAATATAACTCACGCACCGCCGGCGGCCCATCCCGCAGTACTATGGATTTACCCGCGGCCTCATGCCCAACCCCGACTACGGTCTCGACGCTCCCAAACTAGTTCGGCGCTTTGCAATGCGGGGCGGATTCCTAATCGCCTTCGCCGTGGTCTTATACGTTGCCAATCGAAACACCAGCCCCGGCACGGCGCAAGCGTTGGCCAGCATTTTCGTCGCGGTCGGCCTGGGCTTTTTGGTCACGGCGGGCGTAATGGTATGGTCCAGCCGCGTGGCGAAGCTTAGGCTGCGCGATCGGATGCTCGACGGTTTTTCCTGGCGCGGCGATGAGACTGTTCTGGACGTTGGATGCGGGCGCGGTCTGCTGCTCATTGGCGCCGCCAAACGCCTCAAGACCGGCAAAGCCACCGGTGTCGACACCTGGCAGCCGGACCATCTTTCGGGCAACAATCCGGAAGCCGGGCTACGCAATGCAAAGACGGAAGGCGTGGAGAACCGCGTGAAGATAGAGAGCGCCGATGCGCGCAAGCTGCCTTTCGGCGCAAGCAGCTTCGACGTAGTTGTTTCGAGCCTCGCGATTCACAATATTCCGTCCGCCCCGGAACGGGCCAAGGCTCTGCGCGAAATCGCGCGCGTGCTGAAACCTGGCGGCCGCGTGGCCATCTTTGATATCTTCCATACGTCCGAGTACGCGAAGGTTCTCCAGCAATTGGGTCTGACCGATATACAACTATCGAGCCTGAGCCTGCTGTGGGGTGTGCCCTGTCGCACAGTGACCGCCCGGAAACCCTGAGAGCAAAAAGCAGCAGCGAGACCCGCAGCCCCAAGCCCCCAGCCCCGAGTCCCCACTCCCCTTTCGCTATCGTAAAGAGGATGCACGATGAACGCACACGTCTTCTCGAAGCGCGCCACCGAAAAAAACATTGGAAGCGATGGGGACCCTATCTCACGGAACGCGCGTGGGGAAATCCACGGGAGGATTACAGCGCTTATGGGACGGCTTGGGACTACTTCACGCACGAGCACGCCCGTTCGCGTACCTATCGCTGGACTGAAGATGGAATCGCCGGTATCTGTGATAATCACCAGCGCCTCTGTTTTGCGCTCGCCTTCTGGAACGGGCGCGATCCGATTCTGAAGGAGCGTCTCTTTGGCCTAAGCGGCCCGGAGGGCAATCACGGCGAAGACGTCAAGGAATATTACTATTACCTGGATTGCACTCCCACGCACTCCTACATGAAGTGCCTCTATAAATATCCGCAGTTGGAATTTCCCTACCAGAACTTAGTCGACGTCAATCGGCAGCGCTCGCGGCTCGAGCCCGAGTATGAGCTGATGGACACAGGCATTTTCGAGCATGACCGCTACTTCGATATTTTCGTCGAGTACGCCAAGCACGATGTTGACGACATCCTGGTTCGCGTCACCATCATCAACCGTGGGCCCGATCCAGCGCCGCTTCATTTGCTGCCCACGGTCTGGTTTCGGAATACCTGGAGCTGGGGGTACGGCACGCCGCGCCCGGAGTTGGGACGCCTGGATTCGTATTGCATCGGGATTTCCGAGCGGACTCTGGGTGATTTCAAGGTATGGTTGGAAGGCGCTCCGCCGCTGTTGTTCACCGAAAACGAGACTAATACCGAGCGCTTGTTTAACTCTCCCAACCGGCAACCCTTCGTCAAGGACGCGTTCCACCGTTACCTGATCCATGGCGAACAGGGCGCGGTAAATCCCGACGAGCGCGGGACCAAAGCCTGCGGCGTGTACCAGCTTGCGCTGAATCCCGGCGAAACCAAAGTGTTGCGTTTCCGCCTGCATTCGGGTCGCGCCCCGATGCCGGATATCGATCGCGTATTTCAAGAGCGCATCAAGGAAGCCGACGAATTTTTCACCTTTTGTCCGGAGTGTCTCTCCGACGATGCCCGCATGGTGCAACGCCAGGCGCTGGCTGGATTACTGTGGTCGAAGCAGTTCTACCATTACGTTGTCGAGGAATGGCTGAATGGCGATCCGGCCATGCCGCCGCCTCCTCCGGAACGTAAGCTCGGACGGAATCGAGCCTGGATTCACGTTTACAACGATGACGTGTTGTCGATGCCGGACAAGTGGGAATATCCGTGGTTCGCGGCTTGGGATCTGGCGTTCCATACGATCCCGTTTGCGCTGGTCGATCCGGATTTCGCGAAGCAGCAGCTCTCTCTGCTGTTGCGTGAGTGGTACGAATCGCCCAACGGCCAGTTACCGGCTTACGAGTGGGAGTTCAGCGATGTCAACCCGCCGGTGCATCCGTGGGCCTGCTTCCGTGTCTACAAGATTGCGAAAAAACTAACCGGCGAACCCGACTACGGGTTCCTGGAAGCGGTGTTCCACAAGCTGCTGATGAATTTCACCTGGTGGGTCAACCGCAAGGATTCGCGGGGCAACAACATCTTTGAAGGTGGATTCCTGGGCCTGGACAACATCGGAGTGTTCGACAGGTCGAAGCCGCTTCCCACCGGCGGATTCCTGGAACAAGCGGATGGTACTGCCTGGATGGGCATGTACTGCCTGACCATGTTGCGAATCGCCATCGAGCTAACCCCGCACGATCAGTCCTATGAGGACATCGCGAGCAAATTCTTCGAGCACTTTCTTTATATCGCGAGTGCCATGAACCGGCTGGGCGAGGGCGGCCTGTGGGATGAAGAGGAAGGATTTTATTACGACTGGCTGCGCCTTCCCGACGGCCAAAAGATTCCTCTGCGCATACGGTCGCTGGTGGGCTTGATTCCATTGTTCGCCGTGACCACGCTCGATCTGGATCTGCTCGACCGGCTTCCCGGCTTCAAGCGGCGTATGGACTGGTTCACCAAACATCGGCCGGATCTGTGCGGCAATATCGCCTCCATCACGCGCCACGGCATGGACCAACGATTGCTGTTGTCGATCGTGCATCCGTCCCGGCTTCGCCGTGTACTTGCCACCATGCTGGATGAGAACGAATTCCTGGCGCCGCACGGCATCCGTGGAATCTCGCGGTATCACAAGGATCATCCGTTTATTCTGCAAGCCGACGGGCAGGAGTACCGCGTGGCGTACGATCCCGCCGAATCCACCACGGGGACGTTTGGCGGGAACTCCAACTGGCGCGGCCCCATCTGGTTTCCGGTGAATTATCTGATGCTCGAATCACTGCAAAGATATCACCACTATTTCGGCGACGAATTTCAGGTGGAATGCCCCACCGGATCCGGCGTGATGATGAACCTATCGGACGTCGCGGCTTTCTTGTCGCGGCGGCTCTCGCATCTGTTCTTGCGCGACGAGCATGGCCGCCGGCCGGCGTTTGGCGATGTGGAAAAGCTCCAAACGGACCCTAATTTCCGCGACCATATCCTGTTCTTCGAATATTTCAACGGCGACACGGGCGCAGGAATGGGCGCCAGCCATCAAACCGGCTGGACCGCTCTAGTGGCCAAGTTACTGCAGCAGAGCGGGGAGTAAGACGAAAACCGTTTCTGGTTTCTTGTTTCTGGTTTCTGGTTGCCGAACTGGGCACCCGGGTTTAACCAGAAACCAGGAACCAGAAACCAGAAACCGGCTTTCCTAACCCTTTCCCCGCCCGCCCGTCTTAACCGGAGAGGTGACCTGCATGAGAAAGCTGCTGCTATTGCTATCCGCTTGCGCTCTGGTTTTCGCCGGCGACAGTTCCCGTTATCGCGAGGACTTCCATTACAACTACCCGCAAACCGCCGGGGGCCGGATTACGCTGGAGAACTTCAACGGCTCGGTTGAGATCACGGGTTGGGACCAGAACACCGTGGATATTTCGGGCACCAAGTACGCCGAAACCCAGAGCCTGCTGAACTCCATGCAGATCGAAGTATCGAGCTCCGGCAATGCGGTCCGCGTGAAGACCACCCGGCCCGATCCCCATCACGGAAACATGGGCGCGAAATATGTCATTCGAGTTCCGCGTCATACCGTGCTCGAAGACGTGGCCAGCTCCAATGGTTCCCTCCGCGTAGACGATATCGACGGCAACGCTCACCTGACCACTTCGAATGGATCGATTCACCTGGGGAGAATGAACGGCAACGTGGACGCGCATTCCTCGAATGGCAGCATCGAGGTGAAGGACGTGAAAGGGAACGTGAATTTCACAACTTCCAACGGCAGCGTGCACGCAGAGAACGTGGAGGGCGCCTTTGAGGCTCAAACCTCGAATGGCGGTATTCACGCGCGCCTGCACGACACCGCCAGTGGGCAGCCTATTCGGCTCAGCACCTCCAATGGCGACATTGATCTGCAAGTGGATTCCCTGCGCCAGAACGATGTGATCGCATCCACCAGCAACGGTCCGATTACCGTGCGGATGCCGGCCAGCGTGGGCGCCAGTCTGCATGCATCCACCAATTCGAATGGATCGGTCCGCAGCGATTTCGATGTTTTAATTCGCGCCGGAGAGCTGTCCAAGCATAGAATGGAAGGCACCATCGGCAGCGGCGGCCCGAGGATCGACCTCACCACGTCGAACGGCAATATCAGCCTGCTCAAGATGTAGTTCAATAAGGGCGTGGGCAAATTACAATCTTACGCGCAGTCCATGTTGCGCATCATAGCGGGTTTTACTTTCTCGCTGCACGGTTTTCAGAAGTTGTTCGGTTTCTTCGGAGGCATGGGGCATGGCACCCGCGCGCATTTCTTTTCCCTACTGTGGGCAGCGAGCGTATTGGAGTGCTTCGGCGGCCTGCTGATCCTGCTTGGGCTATTCACGCGTCCAGTGGCTTTCTTGCTGTGCGGAGAAATGGCAGTGGCCTACTTCAAGCAGCATTTTCCGCATGGATTCTGGCCCATCTCGAATGGTGGTGAGCTGGCGGTGCTGTACTGCTTTATCTTTCTGTACTTGATGACAGCCGGCGCCGGTCCATTGAGCTTGGAACCGCATCGTCCGGAAGAAGTAGCTTTCTTCCGACTCCTGGAGATTTTTCGGCGCGTCCGTCATGCGGCTCCAGAGTAACTCGCGCGGACCAGGGCATAGGCATCAAATTAAGCCGCTAGCAAGAGGCCTCGGATGTGCGGGATCCAGTCTGGTCCTCTCTTTTGGTTGCAACTTCGCTGAACGGGAGTTGTCTCGCGTCCATGAGTGCACATCAACGGGTCGGCCGTTTGGCGGCAACTTGACCTCAGGAATGCCAACCGCGAGGTGGCCGCGTCGCGGCGAGCTCTTGTAGTTGCGCAACCTGCGACCTTTTCTGGCCTCACCAGTCCTCTAAAATTTCAGAGTAGCCGCTCTATGCGCCATTCAATGCCCATCGTAACGCCGCGCCTGATCTTGCGTCCGCCAACACTTAGCGATTTGGATTTTATCCAGAGCGCCAAGGAAGACGCGTGGCCCGATTTGCAACGTTGGATGGCCTGGGCCTTCGATGATCAACGGTCGCGACGAGCCATGGAAGACTCTATTCGACGAACGATGGATTACCAGAATCAAGCAGGAATCGCATTGGCTGGATTCCATAGGTTCAAAGGGGATTTCGTCGTCCGCACAGCATTGGATCTTACCGATGTGCCGGACGTCTACGAGACTGGATACTGGGTGGCGCCTAAATACGCCGGACAGGGCATGGCTACGGAGGCGGCAAACGCAGCTATTCGTTACGCATTCGGCCACCTTGGCGCCAAGGCAATCAGCATCGGGTACTTCGACGGAAACGAGCCTAGCCGGCGCATCGTAGAGAAACTGGGATTCCAGAAGGTGGGTGTTGCCCATCAAGCTGCGACACGTTGCCTCGACGGCATGAAGCTCGACCGTCATGAATACATCTTGACGACTCCCAATGCACTTCCCGAACTTGACGTCTCATGGGGTTGAGGCGATACAGCCCGGAAGCAAATCCACCTGGACGTGTCGCCGTCCCGGACTTGTACCGCTAATGGTCCAAATCGAGATTTATGCGCGTTGTGAGGGGATCCGCTCCATCCCGCGAAATCGGCCTCATTTTGACGCCGGTGGCGGGCTAGGGGGCGTCCCACAGCGAAACCATGAGGAGTCTATCCCCGCAGCAGACGGACCGTCTCTGACAGCACATTGGCGCCCGCGCCTTGTGGGACGCTCTGCGGAGCGCGCGCCCCATTGGCGGTGGGTTGTTCCTCACCCTCCCCGGGTGCCAGGAACAAGTTCGCTTCGATGCCGTGCTGCTTGGTGTACAAATCGTAGTAACGGCCGCGCGCCGCGTACAACGCTTCGTGGGTACCATGCTCGACGATGCGGCCCGCTTCCACCACCAGAATCTGATCGGCGCGGCGAATGGTGGACAGCCGGTGCGCGATCACGAAAGTGGTGCGGCCCTGCATCAGGTATCGCAGGCCCTCCTGAATCAGCGCCTCGGACTCTGAATCCAGGCTCGACGTGGCTTCATCCAAAATCAGGATGCGCGGATCCGCTAAGATGGCGCGGGCGATGGAGACGCGCTGCCGCTGGCCGCCGGACAGCTTCACGCCGCGCTCACCGACGATGGTGTCGTACTTTTTCTCGAAGCCTTCGGCAAACTCATCCACGCGCGCGATCCGGCATGCTTCCATAATCTGCTGCTCAGTGGCATTAGGGCGCGCAAACGCGACGTTTTCGCGAATAGTCCCATCGAACAGAAAAGTCTCTTGCAACACTACGCCGAGCTGAGTGCGATAGGAATCCAGCCGTGCGGTGGACAAATCAACGCCATCCACCCAAATAGTCCCGCTTTCGGGCGTATGAAACGCTGAGATCAAGCCGATGGTGGTGGATTTGCCGGATCCCGACGGGCCCACCAGCGCGGTCACCGTTCCAGGCTCGGAGCGAAAAGAGAACTCTTTCAAAATGTCCTTACCGGCATCGTAGGCGAAGTTGACCTTATCGAAAACAACCTGGCCCGTGATCACTGGCAGCGAAACGGTGCGGCGTGGATCTTCATCCTCCGGCCGCTCGCGCATCACTTCGCGCGTCCGCTCCAATCCTGCCAGCGCCTCGGTGAGCTGCGTTCCTATCCCGACGATCTGAAACATCGGAGCGATCATAAATGCCAACATGGCCGTGAACGTCATGAATTGGCCCAACGTCATGGTGTTCGCAAGAATCTGTCGCGCGCCCACATACATGATCAACGCGCCCACCACGCCCATCAGCACAGTGGCCGACAAACTCATGACGGATGTAGCGGTCAGCGATTTCAAGACATTGGCGAGTAGCCGCTGCACCCCGGTTGCAAAAACTGCCTCTTCCTGCGCTTCGGCGTGATATCCCTTCACCACGCGCACGCCACCTAGCGATTCTGTGAGGCGGCCGGTAACTTCGGCGTTGATCTTGGCGCGCTCACGAAAAATGGGCCGGATGATGCCGAAAGCCTTGCGCAACACCAGCGCGAACCCGACCACGATAGCCAGTGCGATTGCGGTTAAGATCCAGTTGAGGTAGAGCAGATAGCCCAATACCAGCACCGCGGTCAGCACTCCGCCGACGAATTCGATCAAACCTGTGCCCAGAAGATTGCGGATGCCCTCCACATCGTTCATGATTCGAGCTACCAGAGTGCCGGTTTTGTTGGCGTCGTAATAAGCCACGGGAAGATGCGCAACGTGGGTCTGCACTTTGCGTCGAAGTTCGGCAATCAGGCGCTGGCCGGCCTTCGAAACCAGTTGCGTTTGGCCGTAAGACGTAATTCCCCGGATCACCGTAGCAGCCATGACAACCATCACCAGAGGCAGCAGCAAATGAATCTGTTTCTTGCCGATCACGTCGTCCACCAGGTATTTCGTGGATGCTGGCAGCACCAGACCGCACGGCGTGCCGATGGCCATCATCAGAAACCCCAGAGCCAGCATGCCGCGCCGCGGACGGATCAACTCCTTGATGTCCGGCCACAAATCGCGCAGCCGCTCGGACGAGCGTTTCTTGGGAGTTTGCGGTGTCACGCTAGCTTAAACCATTGTATTGGATGCTTCCCATACTCTGTGGGATGCGTCCAAGCCGCGGCTGGGCGCTCCGCCGATCCTACCAGGGTCGTGCTCCGATCAGCTTCAGGCCTAGCTCGGAAAGTACCGCGGGGGCTCCCGGCTCAGGATCAACTTGTCCGGGCATGCCCCGCCATTGATCGGGAGCCCGTTTGGTCAGCCACCACGTCATCAACGAGTTTCGAAGCTGCTCGTAGTCGTCGGGAGGCTGCATCGTAACGAACGCCGCGATCCTTGGACGGCTAGACCGATTAGCGGCACTCCCGTGCGGCAGTTTGGTGGACCACAAAATCACGTCGCCCGCCTTACCCTCGATTTGAGTCGTCTTCCGGCGATTCAGCCTTGGTTCGAAGAAATTAAAATCGTCCTGGATACCGTACCTTCGAAGCCACGCGTCCAGGTTTTGATAAATCTCAGGCAGACACTGGAAACCACCCCCATCGCGGCTAACATCGGTCAACAATACGACGGCCTGCAGCGACGGCTCTTCGGGCCCCCTCGGGTCGGTGTCCCAGTGAATGGTTCCCTGACCGGCGTCCGGGAAGGCCGGACGAACAGGCGGCCGAAAAATGCACCGATTGATATCCAGCATCAGCCGCGGGGTCCCGAAGAACTCTGTAAAGAGCTGGTAGAGATTCGGGCACTGGCGGATGTCCCAGAGCGATTGGGCATGATGCATCGGGACAACGCCATCCAACTCCGGAGGGCCGCCATACCAGGTCGCCCAGTCAGCGAGGTCCGCGCCGACGAAGGCGGCAATCTCACGAACCGCATCCCCAGTGATGCTTGCGGGGACCACATTTCGTATCACCATATAGCCCTCGCCACGGAATTGCTCCCGGTCGTGGTCCGTGATCCATTGCCGCACTGGAGTGCCCCTCCTTCTTAAGACCTTCACAACCCGGAATCCACTACGGGGTATTGACGATCCTCCCCGTCGCGGCGCGCGTTTGCGGCGACAGTTTTGAGGATGAAGCGCGTCCAGATAGAATGCTAGATTACCATGCCTAATCTTTTTGCCGGCACGTCCGGATTTGCTTACACGAGCTGGAAACCTGATTTCTATCCGGAAAAGCTGCCATCCAAGAAATTTCTCGGCTACTACTCCGGCCGGCTGAACGCGGTTGAAGTAAACTACACTTTCCGGCGCCTGCCGTCCGCTTCCACGCTGGAGAATTGGGTGAATCAAACGCATCCAGGATTTGTATTTCCTCTGAAGGCGCACATGCGGATCACGCACATCCAGCGCTTGAAACCTTCCGAGTTCACTGAGGTATTTTTCAAGGCTATCGATCCGCTGCGGGCAGCCCGCCGTCTAGGCCCGGTGCTATTTCAGCTTCCGCCGGCGATGAAGTACGACGAAGGATTGCTGGCTGAATTCTTGAGTACGCTTCCACCGGATATGCGCTACGCCTTCGAGTTTCGGCACGTATCATGGCTCGTGGACCCGGTATACAAGCTGCTAGAAAAGCACGGCGTGGCGTTGTGTCTGGCGGAATCCGAGAAGCTCACGATTCCCGAAGTGATCACGGCGAACTTTGTGTATTCGCGGCTAAGAATGCCGGAGTATTCGGTAGAAGACCGCAAAGAGATCGCTGAGCGGGCCGATGACTTGCTGAAGAAGGGACAGGACGTTTACGTGTTCTTCAAGCACGAAGAAACAGCGGCAGGTGCTCTGTACGCCGAGGAGTTGCTGAAGAATGCGGCGCATGGCACCGCACCACCTGCCTCCTTCTGACTTCTGTATTCTGGCTCCTGGATTCTCTTTATCTTGCTGCTTTCTGCTTCCTGCCTTCCGCCTTCTGCTTCGGCGCTTCCGCTTCCGAAGCCATCGGCTTCTTCGCGATCGCGAGGCTCTTCTTAAGCGCCTCCATGATGTCGATCACTTTGGCTGGCTCGGCTTGCGGCGGCGTTACCACTTCCTGGCCCTTGATCTTGGCTTCGATCAGCGCCTGCAGATTCTCGCGGTAGGTATCTTTATATTTCTCGGGTTCGAATGGCGCAGCCAGGGACTGCACCAGCATTTCCGCCAGCTTCACTTCCTGCTCCTTCACCAGGCTGGTGTCCGTCCGGAACTCCTCCACCTTGCGAACTTCATTCGCGAAGTACATGGTGTGCATCATCAAACCGGTAAGGCCCGGACGGAAGATGACAATATGCTCGCGATTGTGCATCGCGATCTTGGCTACTCCCACAAAGCCGGTCTTTTTCAGCGTGTCGTAGAGCAGCGCGTAGGGCTTCTCGCCGGCATCGTCAGGCGCCATGTAGAAGGAACTCTCGAAATAGATCGGGTCCACTTCGGTGGTCTTCACAAATTCGAGGATCTCCATCACCTTCGCCGACGGTGGCGCCATCTTCTTGATCTCTTCGTCGTCGATGACTACGTAGCGATCCTTCTCGTATTCGTAGCCTTTGACGATTTCGCTGCGCGGGATGGGTTTGTCCTCAGCCTGGCAGTAGATCACCTGCTTGATGCGAGAGTTGTCGGTTTTGTGAAGCTGGTTGAAGCTGATGCTGTCGCCGCGCGCGGCGGTGAACAGCTTTACGGGAAACGAAACCAGCCCAAAAGTGAGGTGCCCTTTCCAGACAGTCGAGGCCATATCTACAGATAACATGAAGGTCAAACATTATCAATAAGGAACGTTTCTAGGCTCCTACCCTATAGTTTTTCAACCACTTAGCGATAAGATGTGTGGCGGGATGGAATCCTGCCCGCAGTTTCGAAACGCGCAGGGGGGCTTGTCGACTTGCAACATGTCACGGGTAACGTCCGCGATGATTCGAGAGTCAATTAAGACTAAGCCAGAGGTACGGGAACTTTCAGGACGCTCCAAATCCAAATGACCACGCCAGAAACACGCGCAACTACATTGCCTGAACCGGTTACCAGACGTTCGCCGGGCCACGGCCAGCCGCGCAAGAAAAGCCGGTTCTGGGTCTGGTTCCTCGTAATTCTTGTGATAGCCCTTTCGAGCTATTATCTGGTTCAGCGCAACAGCCAGAAGGCGACAGCCACAAAATCTGCCGCGCGCCCGCCCGCCCGCGCCATTCCAGTGGTGACCGCTTCCGCCGCGCGTGGAAGTATGGGCGTGTTCCTCAACGGACTCGGCGCGGTAACCGCCTTCAATACCGTCACCATCAGAACTCGCGTGGACGGCGAACTGATCAAAGTAGCTTTTGAGGAGGGGCAGTTGGTGCATGCGGGCGATCTGATCGCTAAAATCGATCCCCGCCCCTACCAGGTTCAACTGGAGCAAGCCGAAGGGCAAATGGCGCGCGATGAAGCCACGCTGAATAACGCCAAAGTGGATCTCAATCGATATCAGGTTCTGATGGCGCAGGACGCCATCCCCAAACAGCAGCTGGATACTCAAGTGGCCACCGTGCGCCAATCCGAGGGCGCAATCAAGAGCGACCAGGCCACCATCGACAGCGCCAAGCTGCAGCTTGTTTATTGCGACATCCACAGCCCGCTCAGCGGGCGTATCGGCCTGCGCATGGTGGATCAAGGCAATATGGTGCACGCGGCCGATGTCAACGGCTTGGCGGCGATCACTCAATTGCAACCCATTGCCGTGATCTTCAACATCGCGGAGGATCATCTCCCGGCTGTGACGCAGAAAATGCGCGCCGGAGCTAAGCTGCCTGTGGAAGCATGGGATCGCGATATGAAGAAAAAGCTCGCCACCGGAATACTGCTCACCATCGACAACCAGGTGGATCAGACCACGGGAACAGTCCGGTTCAAAGCCAGCTTTCCCAATGAGGACGATACGCTTTTCCCCAACCAGTTCGTGAATGCGCGCCTGTTGCTGGATACCAAACGCAATGTCGTGATCGTTCCCGCGGCGGCCGTCCAGCGCAGCCCGGATTCCATGTACGTTTACGTGGTGAAATCCGACAATACGGTGGAAGTGCGGAATATCGTATCGAGCCTAACCGAGGGCGACCAGTCAGCCATCGACAGCGGTCTCGAACCAGGCGACACGGTGGTAATCGACGGCGTGGACAAACTGCAGCCAGGAGCGAGGGTCAGTGAGAGCGGCAAAGGAAACGCCGCTCCGAAGGGTGGACCTCGCTCAGGAAAACCCGCTGGAGCCAGCCATAAGGGTTAGCGCATGAGTCCGTCCCGCCCGTTTATCGAGCGACCGGTTGCGACAGCTCTGCTGATGGTAGGGCTGTTGCTGGTGGGTGGTGTCGCTTACCGCGAATTGCCCGTCTCAGCACTTCCGGAAGTGGATTATCCGACCATCCAGGTACTGACCTATTATCCAGGAGCGAGTCCGGAGGTAATGGCATCTTCAGTTACCGCGCCGCTCGAACGCCAGTTCGGAGAGGTGCCCGGCTTGAACCAGATGACTTCCATCAGTTCCGCCGGAAGCTCCATCATCACGCTGCAATTCGTTTTGAGCTTGAACATCGACGTGGCGGAGCAGGAAGTGCAAGCCGCCATCAACGCCAGCTCTAATTTCCTTCCGGTTAATCTGCCGAATCCGCCCATCTACAACAAGATCAATCCCGCCGACGCGCCAATTATGACCTTGGCGCTGACTTCCAATACGCTTCCGTTGACCAAGGTCGAGGACTTGGCCGATACGCGTCTCGCGCAGAAGATCTCGCAGTTGTCGGGCGTCGGTTTGGTGAGCATCAGCGGTGGGCAGAAGCCGGCCGTTCGAATCCAAGCTAACCCAACTGCCCTTTCGTCTTACAAGCTCAATCTGGAGGATCTACGAACCGCCGTAGCAGCCGCGAGCGTGAATCAGGCCAAAGGAAACTTCGATGGCAAGCTGCAGGATTACACTATCGGCGCGAACGATCAGTTGCTTACCAGCGCCGATTATCGGCCTTTGGTAGTGGCCTATCGCAATGGCGCACCCGTGGTTCTTTCAGACGTCGCTACAGTAATCGACAGCGCCGAAAATATCCGGCAAGCCGCGTGGATGAACCAGGCGCCGGCCGTGATTCTCAACATCCAGCGGCAGCCGGGCGCCAACATCATCGCGGTGGTGGACCGCGTCACCAAATTGCTGCCGCAGCTCCGCGCCTCATTGCCGGCATCGGTGGATGTCGTTGTGTTAACCAACCGCACCACCACAATTCGCGCTTCCGTAAGCGATGTCGAGTTCGAACTGATGCTCACCATCGCATTGGTTGTCATGGTGATCTTCCTGTTTCTCCGTACATTCGCCGCCACAGTGATCCCGAGCGTCGCCGTTCCTTTGTCATTGGTAGGAACTTTTGGCGTAATGTATCTGCTCAACTTTAGCCTCAACAACCTTACGCTGATGGCGCTCACCATCTCCACCGGATTCGTGGTGGACGACGCCATTGTGATGATCGAAAACATCGCGCGTTACATCGAGGCGGGAGAACCGGCACTGCAGGCTGCTCTGAAGGGAGCCGAACAAATCGGATTTACGATTCTGTCGCTGACGGTTTCGTTGATCGCGGTGCTGATACCGCTGCTGTTCATGGGTGACGTAGTGGGGCGCCTGTTTCGTGAGTTCGCCATTACGCTGAGCGCCACCATCCTGATCTCCGCTGTCGTTTCTCTCACCTTGACGCCCATGATGTGCTCGCGCCTGTTGCACCACAAGCCAGAGTCCGAGCAAAGCTGGTTCTATCGCAAATCCGAGCGCGTTTTCGAATCCATCATCGCGTTCTACGGCCGGACGTTGGGGTGGGTTCTCGAGCACCAGGGCGAGACGCTTTTGGTGGCATTCGCCACCCTGGTCTTGACCGGATATTTGTATTACATCATCCCCAAAGGTTTTTTCCCGGTGCAAGACACGGGCGTGATTCTGGGGATTTCCGAAGCTCCGCAGTCGGTGTCCTTCAGCTCCATGGCTGAAAGGCAGCAAGCTCTTACGAAGGTCATCCTGAAAGATCCGGCGGTGGAAAGTCTTTCTTCCTTTATCGGCATCGACGGCACCAACACAACCGTCAACAGCGGACGCATTCTGGTCAACTTGAAGCCCATCGAAGAGAGAGGAATCAGCGCCAGCGATATCATCCGCAGGCTGCAGCCTCAGCTCGCGGCGGAAGAAGGCATCACGCTATACATGCAGCCAGTCCAGGACCTGACGGTGGAGGATCGCGTCAGCCGCACGCAGTTTCAATACAGCCTGGAAGATCCCGACGTGAAGGAATTGAACGACTGGGTTCCGCGCTTCTTGGCCAAACTCCAAGCTGAGCCCGAGCTGCGCGATGTGGCGAGCGATCAGCAAAATGGAGGATTGCAGGCGCGTCTGGTGATCGACCGCGCGACATCCTCGAGACTAGGCATCACGCCGCAGATGATCGACGACACGCTCTACGACGCGTTCGGCCAGCGCCAGATCGCGATCATGTTCACCGAGTTGAACCAGTATCGCGTGGTGATGGAGGTGAAGCCGAGCTTCCAGGTAGGTCCGGACGCGCTGCGCGATATCTATATCCGCTCCGCCCTGAACGGCGAAGTTCCGCTCAGCGCGTTCACGCATTTTGAGCAGGACAAAGCCGCGCTGGCTGTGAATCATCAGGGCCAGTTTCCCGCGGTCACCATTTCCTTCAATCTCGCTCCCAAGAAATCGTTGGGAGACGCAGTCACCGCGGTGGATCGCGTGCAGAAGCAGCTGAGTATGCCGGCCAGCATCCAGCAAGGTTTTCAGGGAACCGCGTTGGCCTTCCAAGCCTCCTTGACCAATACGCCGATTCTGATTCTGGCTGCGGTGGTGACAGTGTACATCGTGCTGGGCGTTCTTTACGAGAGCTATATCCATCCCCTAACGATTCTTTCCACGCTGCCGTCCGCCGCCGTAGGCGCTCTTCTGGCTCTGATGTTGACTGGGCAAGATTTCAGCGTTATCGCTCTCATAGGCATCATCCTGCTGATCGGTATCGTGGAAAAGAACGCGATCATGATGATCGACTTCGCTCTGGAAGCAGAGCGCAAGGAAGGCAAAGAACCGCTGGATGCCATCTACCAGGCCAGCCTGCTACGCTTCCGGCCTATCATCATGACCACGCTCGCGGCGCTGTTGGGAGGCGTTCCGCTGGCGCTCGGCACCGGGACTGGAGCCGAACTGCGCCGGCCGCTGGGTATCGCGATCGTGGGCGGATTGATCTTCAGCCAGCTTCTGACGTTGTACACCACGCCCGTGATCTATCTGGCCTTCGATCGCATGGCGCGGCGTTTCAGGCGACGGGGGATGCCCGCATGACATCCGGGCCTGTGAGAGCACCGGTTGGCAGGCGAAAGCGCCTGCCCCACCCAACGGAGTTTCCATGGGCCTGCTGGCCCACCAAAGTCCATGAAGACGCCGTGGCGCACGCACTCTTCGGTGCTGCGCCGAGACTCGTCTCGACGTCGGGCGGACATCGACACGAGTGTCGATGCAGCACGCAAGAGTGCGTGCGCCACACGGCGTCTTCAACGGAGCGTTCATGAGCATCTCGACGCCGTTTATCAACCGACCGGTCGCCACCACGCTGTTGACCACCGCGCTTGCTCTCGCCGGCGGCATCGCCTATACATTCTTGCCCGTTTCCCCAATTCCGCAGGTTGAATTTCCGACCATCTCGGTCATGGCCGCGCTACCAGGAGCCAGCCCGGAAACCATGGCATCCTCCGTCGCCACTCCGCTGGAACGCCAGTTCGGGAGGATCGCGGCCATCACGGAGATGACCTCCACCAGCTATCTGGGCTCGACCAGCATCACCATGCAATTCGATCTGAACCGGAACATTGATGCGGCGGCGCGCGATGTGCAAGCTGCCATCAATGCGGCACGGGGACAACTTCCCACCAATCTTCCCACCGCTCCCACCTACCGAAAGGTGAATCCGGCGGATGCGCCTATCATGTTTCTGGCCCTAACATCCAGCACCATTGACCCTGCGCGTCTATACGACGAGGCTTCATCCATTCTTCAGCAGAAGCTTTCGCAGGTGAGCGGCGTCGGCCAGGTGTTCGTGGGTGGCGGCGCGTTGCCGGCGGTTCGAGTGGACGTGAATCCGACGGTACTCAACAACTACGGGCTCAACCTGGAAGATGTCCGCTCCATGCTCGGAACCGCAAATGCAAATCGTCCCAAGGGTGAGTTGGCCATCCAGCATCGAGTTTGGGAGCTGAACACCACCGATCAGCTGCTGAAAGCCAGTGACTACAAACCGCTGCTGGTGGCATACAAGAACGGCGGCGCCGTGCTGCTCTCCGATATCGCCAATGTCACGGACTCGGTGGAAGACATTCGCGTGGCCGGCATCGCCAACGGAAAGCCCGCCATATTGGTGATTATCTTCCGGCAGCCGGGAGCCAACATCATCGCCACCGTGGATCGCGTCCGCTCGTTGCTCCCTCAGTTGAAAGCGGCCATTCCAGCCGCAATCGATCTTTCCGTGGTGCTCGACCGCAGCGTAACCATTCGCGCATCCGTCGAAGATGTGCAATACACGATGATGATCTCGGTTGGCCTAGTAATCCTGGTAGTTTTCATCTTTCTCCGCAGCGTGAGGACGACTATTATCCCGAGCGTTGCGGTCCCCGTATCGCTGGTAGGCACTTTCGCCGTCATGTACTTGTTGGGCTACAGCGTGGACAATTTATCGCTGATGGCCCTCACTATCGCGACGGGCTTCGTGGTGGACGATGCTATCGTCGTTATCGAAAACATCACGCGCTACCTCGAGCAAGGCATGGCCCCTATGCAGGCTGCGCTGCGCGGGGCGCAGGAAATCGGCTTCACGGTCCTTTCCATCAGCATCTCGCTGGTGGCGGTCTTCATTCCGATTCTCATGATGGGAGGCATCGTGGGACGTTTGTTCCGCGAGTTCGCCGTTACCTTATCCGCGGCGATCCTCATTTCGCTGGTGGTTTCTCTCACCACCACACCCATGATGTGCGCGAAGCTACTCCGCAATCATGAGCGGGAACAGCACGGCCGCATTTATCGGCTGAACGAGTGGGTGTTCAACAAGATTCATCGCGCTTACGAGGTCTCGCTGCGGTGGGTGTTGCGGCATCAGCCGCTGATGCTTCTGGTCACCCTTTCCACCATTGGGCTCACCATCTATTTGTACGTGATCATCCCCAAGGGATTCTTCCCACAGCAGGATACCGGCCGGCTCTCCGGGCAGATTATGGCCGATCAAGCCACTTCGTTCCAGGCCATGCAGTCGCGTGTGCTTCAGATTGTGAATGTGGTGATGCGCGACCCTGCCGTGGATAGCCTGAGCGCCTACACCGGTGGTTCCGGTGGTTTCAGCCGTGGGATCAATACGGGAACCATGTTTATTACGCTCAAGTCGTTCAACGAGCGCAATAAAATGACCGCGGATCAGATAATTGCGCGATTGCGGGGGCAGACCGCTCGCATTCCCGGTGCGACGTTGTATCTGCAGCCTGTGCAGGATCTTCGCATCGGTGGACGCGGCAGCGCTGCGCAATATCAATTTACCTTGCAGAGCGATAGCGTGCAGGATCTCAATCACTGGGCGCCGATCGTCGAACGTAAACTGCGGGCTCTACCGCAGATCGTCGACCTGAATTCCGATCAGCAGAATAAAGGGCTCCAAACCTCGCTGGTTATCGACCGAGGGACCGCCGCGCGGCTGGGAATCTCCGCCCAGCTCATTGACGACACGCTTTACGACGCGTTCGGCCAGCGCCAAGTCTCCACCATGTACCAGCCGCTCAATCAATATCACGTGGTAATGGAAGCCTCCGAGCGATTTTGGGAAAACCCCGACGGGTTGAAGCAAATTTACGTTCGTGGGAACAATGGCGCGCAGGTTCCACTCAGCGCGTTCACGCATTTCGTATCGGAGACTGCGCCGCTGTCCATAAATCACCAGGGGCAGTTTCCGTCCGTGACATTCTCGTTTAACCTGCCCATCGGCACCGCGCTGGGTGATGCAGTGACCGCCATCGCTGAGACCGAGCGCGACGTCAACCTGCCGTCCAATATTCATGGAAGTTTCATGGGGACGGCGCAAGCTTTTCAACAATCGCTCTCGAATGAACCAATCCTGATTGCCGCCGCGCTGGTTGCCGTTTATATCGTTCTGGGCGTGTTGTACGAAAGCCTGATCCATCCCATCACCATTCTTTCCACGCTGCCTTCGGCGGGAGTGGGCGCATTGTTGGCGCTGCTACTTCTGCATACAGAACTGACCGTGATCGCGCTCATCGGAATAATTCTGCTGATCGGAATCGTCAAGAAGAACGCCATCATGATGATCGACTTCGCGCTGGAGGCCGAGCGCAAGGAGAACAAGAGCCCGGAAGAATCCATTTTTCAGGCGTGTGTGCTGCGCTTCCGGCCCATCACTATGACCACCATGGCCGCGTTGCTGGGCGGCCTGCCGCTCGCCATCGGCGGAGGTACCGGCTCCGAACTACGCCGGCCACTTGGCATCTCGATCGTCGGCGGATTGATTTTCAGCCAGATGCTTACTCTCTACACCACACCCGTGATTTATTTGTATCTGGACCGGATGCGTTTAAGAGCCACAAAGTTCCGCGCCAAGCTACTCGGGAAACCTGCGCAGGCGGAATCAGAGGCATGAGGAGTATCCGATGCAGTTAAAAATAATCCGCAGCGTTTTGCTCGGCTTGACACTGTTCACCTCGGCTTGCATGGTGGGGCCGAAGTACAGCAAGCCCGTTGCGCCCGCGCCTCCCGCGTTCAAGGAACAACTGCCGCCCGAATTCAGAGAGGCGAATCTCTGGAAACCCGGCGAGCCGCGTGATGACAAGCTGCGCGGAAACTGGTGGGAAGTTTACAAGGACCCGCAATTAAACGCGCTTGAAGAGCAGGTGCGAGTCTCGAATCTGACTATCGCGCAAGCCGAAGCGCAATTCCGGGAAGCCCGCGCGGCCGTTCGAATCGCTCGCGCGGATCTTTACCCCACCGTTACGGGCGGCGTTTCAGCCACGCGGGCGCATGTGACGGGCAACCGTGCCTCCTCGGCGGCCCCCAGTACCAGCACGGCAAGTGGAAGCGCGATTTCACTCTCCCCCGGCACTGCCAACGACTTCCAGATACCGTTCGATGCGACATATGAAATCGACGCTTGGGGACGCGTCCGGAACAACATCGCGGCCAACGTGGCTACCGCGCAGGCTAGCGCCGCTGATCTTGAAACCATGCGGCTGAGCATGCATGCGGAGTTGGCAACCGATTATTTCCAATTGCGAGGCCTGGATGCCGAGAAGCAGCTCCTCGATTCCACGGTGGTCGCGTACCAGAAAGCCTTGGATCTTACCAACGCTCGCCACAATGAGGGCATAGCTTCGGGAGTGGACGTGGAGCAAGCGCGAACGCAGCTCGAAACCACGCGGGCGCAATCGGCCGATTTAGGGGTACAACGCACACAACTGGAGCACGCCATCGGGGTGCTGACCGGCAAGCCTCCCTCGGAACTCACCATCGAGCTAGCGCCTCTCCGCGAACTGCCTCCTCCCATTCCCATCGCGCTCCCTTCCGAACTCCTGGAGCGCCGTCCCGACATCGCCAGCGGAGAGCGCCACGTTGCCTCCGCGAATGCACAAATTGGCGTAGCGATGGCTGCGTTTTATCCCACCATTTCTCTGAGCGCCGTTGGGGGCCTCGAAAGCTCGGCGATTACAACATTGATCCAGTGGCCCAGCCGATTCTGGTCGCTGGGAGCTTCGCTTCTTCAAACCGTTTTCGATGCCGGACGCCGCCGCGCCACCACCGATCAGGCCATCGCCACCTACGATGCAACGGTCGCTGCCTACCGGCTGAGCGTCCTTACCGCGTTCCAGGATGTGGAAGACAATCTTGCGGCGCTGCGAGTTCTTGAAGAAGAGGCCAAGATCCAGACCGTGGCGGTGAAAAGCGCACAGCGCTCACTCGAACTGGCCAACAACCGGTATGTTGGCGGGATCACCACGTACTTAGAAGTAATCACGGCTCAGAGTGTCGCGCTGACCAACGAAACCACAGCCGTGAATCTGTTGTCGCGAAGAATGACGGCGAGCGTGGCGTTGGTGAAGGCCCTGGGTGGCGGATGGGACACTTCCGGCCTGCCATCCGCGACCGATTTACTGGCCAAGCAACCGCCCGCGGCTGTTCCGGGCGAGACGCCCAAGGTCTCCCCAAAGCCCAACCCATAGCTTCTCGGCGTATTGATATAGTGCGTGACATAATGAGAGACCTATGCCGTCCGTAGCTCGTCAATTCAAACTCGCTGCGCGTCCCGTGGGGATGCCGAAGGAAACTGATTTTTCTCTGGAAGAGGCACCTGTGGCCACCCCGGGCGATGGGCAAGTGCTGGTGAAGACCAGCTATCTCTCGGTGGATCCCTACATGCGTGGACGCATCACGGGAGTCCGATCCTACGCCGACCCGGTGAACGTCGGCGATGTGATGGTGGGCGGCACGGTAGGGCAAGTTGCGGAATCACGCCATCCCGGATTAGCAGCCGGCGATTTCGTACTGGGGTATTGGGGTTGGCAGGACTATGCGGTGGTTGAGGGCAAGGCTCTGGTTAAGCTCGACCCGAATCTGGCACCCGTATCGACCGCCCTAGGCGTGCTCGGAATGCCGGGCATGACGGCGTATTTCGGATTCATCGAGATCTGCAAGCCGCAGCCGGGCGAGGTTGTCGTGGTCTCAGGCGCGGCCGGCGCAGTCGGGTCGCTGGTGGGACAGATCGCAAAAATCAAGGGTTGCCGCGTGGTTGGAATCGCCGGCGCGGATGAGAAGGTCCACTGGCTGGTGAACGATCTGGGTTTCGATGGGGCGTTCAATTACAAAACCTCGACCGATTACACGGCCAAGCTGAAAGAGATCTGCCCGTCAGGCATCGATTGCTATTTCGATAACGTGGGCGGCGCCATCACCGATGCCGTATTTCCGTTACTGAACGTGTTTGGACGAGTCTCCGTATGCGGCCAGATTTCCATGTACAACCTGGAAAAACCGGAGCCCGGTCCGCGGCTGTTGCCATACACGCTGGTGAAACAACTGAAGGTGGAAGGCTTCATCGTGACCCGCTGGCAGAGCCGCTGGGGCGAAGGAATCGCGCAAATGGCGCAGTGGCTGAAAGAAGGCAAGATCAAATACCGGGAAGACATCGTAGAGGGATTTGAAAACACGGTGAAGGCTTTTATCGGAATGCTGCAGGGGGAGAATACGGGGAAGATGTTGGTGAAGGTGTAGCCTAATTTTCCGTGACTCAGTGGGAGGGACTCTTCAGGATGTGATACCCGGATGCGTCCAATGGCAGCTTGTCGATTTCCGCAAGAGATAATTTGGCGACGATATTTCCCCGGTCAATCACGTGAACGGATTTCGACGTTAAGGGTTGAACTCCACGGCTGATTCTGATCCGATCGAACAGGTAAACACTGCATGCCCGAGGCAACGTCGGCACATCGATTTTCACCCGCCCGTCAGAGCCCACCGGAAACTCCCGAGTATCGATTGACTCAACGCGGACCGTGTATCGCCCGGGGAACGCCGCTTCAAGCTTGAGGCGCTGTTGCGATGGAAGGTTTGAGACTGGAAGTCGATAGGCACAACCGCAAAGAGCGAGTGCGATAGCGATCAAACCGGGCAGTTTGCTGTGCGCTAATTTGATGGTCTTGAACGCGGCTCCCAGCATATTGGTTATTAGGTAACTCGCTCGAACAACCCCGCCGCGCCTTGTCCGCCGCCGATGCACATGGTCACCACGCCCAGCTTCGCATCGCGGCGCGCCATTTCGTTCGCGATGGTCCCTACCATGCGCGAGCCCGTCATGCCGAATGGGTGACCGATTGAAATCGACCCGCCGTTGACGTTCAGCTTTTCAGGATCGATCCCTAGCCGGTCCCGGCAGTACACTACCTGCACCGCGAAGGCTTCGTTCAGTTCCCAGAGATCGATATCGTCTACCTTGAGACCTTTGCGGCCGAGCAATTTCGGAACGGCGAACACCGGGCCGATGCCCATTTCATCCGGCTCGCAGCCGGCCACCGCGAAGCCGCGAAAGATCAGCTTATAGGGGATGCCCATCGCGTCCGCTCGCTCGCGCGACATCAGCAGCGTAGCCGAGGCGCCATCGGAAAGCTGCGAAGCATTCCCCGCGGTCACGGTGCCTTGGCCGCTGTCTGGATCGAAGTAGGGCTTCAACCCCAGCAGCCCTTCGAGCGTGGTGTCCGGACGATTGCATTCGTCTTTATTCGCGCAAACTTCCTCGGTCCCGCTAACCTGTCCAGTCTTTTTGTCGAGCAGCGCGCGGGTCACCTTCATAGGCGCGATCTCGCTTTCGAAAAATCCTTCCCGCTGCGCGCGGGCAGTCCGCTGCTGGCTCAGAAGTGAATACTCATCCTGTACCTGCCGGCTGATCTTGTAGCGCTTCGCGACCACTTCGGCCGTGACGCCCATCACCATGTAGACTCCCGGCGAATGTTCGGCCACCCAGGGATGCGGATTGCCGCTGCGCTCCGTCATGCTGATGCTTTCCACGCCGCCGCCGATGGCCGCATCCGCGTCCTCGTTCACAATCTGGTGCGCGGCCATGGCGATGGCCTGTAGACCGGATGAGCAGAATCGATTCACGGTGGTGGCTGCCACCGAAACCGGCAGTCCGGCCAGTATGGAGGATACGCGCGCGACGTTCGATCCCTGCATGCCGTGCGGTTGGGCGCAGCCCAGGATCACGTCGCCAATTTCGGAGGGTTCGAGCGCGGGCGTTTTGCGCAGGACATCTCGAATGCAATGCGCGGCCAGATCTTCCGGACGCGTCATATTGAATGAACCGCGATAAGATTTCGCCAGCGCGGTGCGTGAACTGGCCACCACTACTGCTTCTCGCATGATTTCTCCTCCAACGCGCTACGCGGCAGTGGCCGCAACTTTTTTGTCGAAGTCGGCGAATGTTTTCCCCTCTTCGGCCAGTTGTTTCAGTAACGGAGCCGGCGTCCAGAGCGCGCCGTGCTCTTTTTCGAACTCGCGAATGCGTTCGTAAACTTTCTTCAGTCCCACCGTGTCGGCGTACCACATCGGTCCGCCGCGATAGGCGGGGAACCCGTAGCCGTTGATGTAAATAATATCGATATCAACGGCCCGCAGCGCGTACCCGTCTTCCAGAATCCGCGCGCCCTCGTTCACCAGCGCGTAGATGGTCCGCTCCACAATCTCTTCCGCCCTAATCTGGCGCGGCGTCCGGCCGATTTCGGCGCGAACCTGTTCGATCAACTTATCCACTTCCGGATCATGCAGCGGACGCCGATTCTCATCGTACTTGTACCAGCCGGCGCCGGTCTTCTGCCCGTAGCGTCCCATTTCGCATAGGCGATCTTCGAGGATGGGCTGCCGGACACTGGTGTCGCGGGTTTCGCCGTACTCTTTTCGGATGCGCCAGCCAACATCCAAGCCAGCCAGGTCGCCTGTGGCGACTGGCCCCATGGCCATGCCGAAATCGTAAAGCGCCTGATCCACCGCTTCCACGGTCGCGCCTTCTTCCACCAGGAATTGAGCTTCTCTACGATAGGGCGCGAACATGCGATTGCCGACGAATCCGCGGCAGTTGCCCACCAGCACACCCACTTTGCCCAGCTTCTTCGACAACGCCATCAACGTAGCGATCACTTCCTTCGAGGTGGCCTTGCCGCGCACGATTTCGAGCAGCCGCATCACATTCGCCGGACTGAAAAAGTGCGTGCCGATCACCCATTCCGGACGCGACGTCGCGGAAGCAATCTCATCGATGTTGAGCGTAGAGGTGTTGGAAGCCAGAATCGCGCCCGGCTTTGCTACTTTGTCCAGCTCGCCGAAAATCTGTTTCTTGAGCGCCATCCCTTCGAAAACGGCTTCTACTATCATGTCCGCGTCGCTGAAACCGTCATAGCTTAGCGTGGGCCGGATGCGAGCCA
>Ga0208691_1000037_pt1 | contig 34298 bp, 23 predicted proteins | sample June2015DPH_20_1_FD_184719 | JGI IMG/M metagenome (GOLD analysis project Ga0208691, IMG submission 184719) | Peatland microbial communities from SPRUCE experiment site at the Marcell Experimental Forest, Minnesota, USA - June2015DPH_20_10... | ecosystem: Environmental > Terrestrial > Soil >... | reverse complement strand
GCCGTTTCTGGGACTTCGAATCAAATAAAACGGAGTTCGGAAATGTCATCGCCGATGTGCCGGATGCGGGGCGGCTATTGTTTCTGGACTTCATGTTGATCCACGGCGTTGGTTGGTTTATTGTTCCACTCGACGTGCCGGTGGGATCGTTATGCCAGGTTGCTTCCCTCACACTGCACGATGTTTTCGACGGGACTACTGCGATTCCCTGGGCAGACGCGGCTTTGGGACCCGCTGGTGCGCGCTCAACGTTGTTCTCCCTCACGGACCTAACCACCGGTGGCATAGCGGGCGCCCTGTTCACCGCGCCGGCGAGTGGGGCGGCGTATCAGACCTCTCAGCCGGTGGAAGATGTGCGTCTTTTCCGTGACGACGCGGCCGAAGTGGTATGGGCAGTGGAAGAAACGGCACCGGACGCATCAGGCTACCCCACTCCTGGTTACGAGCGTGGACAAGCCCCGCAACCCCTTCCCAGCTTGCCGATTCTGCGTTACCAGTTGCAAACACCCGTGCCCCCCGCCTGGTTTCCGTTTCTGCCGGTCGAGTCCGGTGGATCGCTGGTGGACTTCGTTGCCGCGACGATCGCAGGAGGATCGAGCGAGCCTTGGGGCAGGATCATTCCTAATTTGTCAGCAGCGGGTGCGTCGGGGATTCCGGAGCAGGCCGTTCCGCGCACAGGACTGCGAGTGCAGCGATTGTACTGCCGAACCAGGTGGAACGATGGATCAACTTACCTCTGGATTGCCAGACGGAGGCTACTGGGCTCCCGTGGCCCGGCGAGCGGCCTGGTCTATGACCAGGTGTTACCCGGTGCATCGTAAAATCTTTTGATGGTATTCACCAAGCGATTACGCGAGAGAGTTCGCCGCGGAGAAATCACTTGCAGCGTCCGAATATGGATGCGTCCGCATGTCAAGGTGGGCGCCCGGTACCGCATGGATGAAGGTGCGATCGAAGTGGATTCGATCAAGCCGATCGGTTTTCCGGATATCACTCCGGAGCTCGCTCGGGAATCGGGTTTCCTGGGTGTCATCGATCTGCTCAAGGTTGCGAAACACGGTAAAGGTGAAAATATCTATCTGATTCGGTTCCACTACGTGCGTCCACGCACTAAGCAGCCAAGTGAACGGAAGGCGCGCCTCAAGGAAGTTTAGCCTACGCCGGGTTGCAGTATGTATTACAATGCCAATCGAGTTCGCCATGTTGCCCGTTCTCGCGCTACTGACTTTTTTGTCGCAAGCCAATCCGGCGGCCGTGGCTCCGCCGGGAATCGATCTCGCGCGAGCTAAACGCGTCTTCGATACGAGTTGCGCCGGCTGCCACGGTCCGGAAGGCCGCGGCGGCAAAGGACCCAGCCTGGCTGTTCCGAAACTGCGGCATGCCCGAACTGATGAAGAACTCGGACAAATTATATTGTTCGGTCTTCCCGGTACCGAAATGCCGCCATCCTGGCACCTCGGAGTGGAAGGCGTGACGCTGGCCGCCGCCTACGTTCGAATGCTCGGCGCTAACGCCACGCCTCCCCAAGTTGCCGGTGACGTCGGCAAAGGCCAGCAACTCTTCCGCGGCAAGGGCGCGTGCGCGGGTTGCCACACCATCGGCGCGGAAGGCCGCGCCTATGGCCCGGACCTTTCCGATATCGGCGCCCGGCGCAGCGCGGCCGGTCTTCGGGAAGCGCTGATCCAGCCCAATGCCGCAGCTGGTGACGGCTTTGTGCCGGTCCGCGCTGTTACTCGCCAGGGAGAGAAGGTAAGCGGGATTCGCCTCAACGAGGACAATTTCACTATCCAGATACTGGATGCCTCTGGGCGCTTCCACTCTTTCCGCAAGTCGGTGCTTTCCGAACTCCAAGAAAGCCCTACTGAATCGGCGATGCCCAGTTATCAGAAGATTTTTTCCGAAGGTGAACTGCAGGATCTAGTGGCTTACCTATCTTCGTTGCGCGGTGAGCCATGAGATTCTTGCTGACCGCCGCCTGCGTGACTGTCGTTGTTGCCGCGCAGGTGCCCTACACGCGCATCGTGAACGCCGACAAAGAACCTCAGAACTGGCTCACTTATTCGCGAACTTATAACGGCCAGCGCTACTCTCCTCTGGCGCAAATCACCCCCGCCAACGTCGCCCATCTGAAGCCGCTATGGACTTATCAGATCGAGCAGATGGATCATTTTGAAACTACGCCGATCGCCGTCGACGGAATTTTGTATCTGACTGAGCCGCCGGACGCGGTTTCCGCGGTGGATGCCCGTAGCGGCCGACGTCTGTGGCGCTATGTTCGTCCCGTGCCCGCGGATATCCAGGTGTGCTGTGGCCGCGTCAACCGGGGCGTCGCAATTCTCGACAACACTGTATACGCCGGCACACTGGACGCGCACCTGCTTGCTCTCAACGCGCGGAATGGGGCGCTGGAGTGGGACATAACAGTAGCCGACTACAAATCAGGACACTCGCTGACCGGCGCTCCGTTGGCCATCGCCGGCAAAGTGGTGGTCGGCATTGCGGGAGGCGAATACGGCATCCGCGGCTTTATCGACGCCTACGACGCTAAGTCCGGCAAGCAACTGTGGCGCTTTTGGACCGTTCCTGGATCGGGTCAGCCGGGTAACCAGACCTGGACTGCCGATAGCTGGAGAAGGGGTGGCGCGCCGGCCTGGGTAACTGGCGCATACGATCCGGATTCGAATGTTCTTTATTGGGGCACCGGCAATCCCGGACCGGATTGGAATCCCGACGGACGCTCGGGCGACAATCTGTACTCATGTTCCATGGTTGCTCTGGACGCCAACACTGGACAACTGAAGTGGCACTTCCAATTTACTCCGCACGATTCTCATGATTACGACTCCACCAATGTACCGATGCTGATGGACGGCGTCGTTCGCGGCCAGCCGCGCAAACTGGTGGCTCTCGCCAATCGCAATGGGTTCTATTATTTGTTGGATCGAACTACCGGAGAATTTCTCTCCGCCAAGCCGTACGCCAAATTCACCTGGACTACGGGTATCGACGACAGCGGCCGGCCGAAAGTAGACAGATCCATGGAGCCGAGCGAGAACGGTACTCTCGTATGGCCGAGCCTGTATGGGGCCACGAATTGGTTCAGCCCATCCTACTCGCCCGCTGCAAAGCTGGTGTATATATCCGTTCGCGAGCAAAGCTCGTACTTCTACAAGACCCAGGCTGAATACCAAAAGGGTGCGATGTTTACCGGGGGCGGTGAGCGCGCGATGGGAGGCGGCAAGGCTTCCGGGGCGGTTCGCGCCTTAGACGCTCTCACCGGCAACATGAAGTGGGAGTTCAAGCTTCAATCGCCCCCGTGGTCGGGACTGCTTTCTACCGCGGGCGGCTTGGTATTTGGCGGATCGATGGAGGGGAACTTTTACGCTCTGGACGCCCTCACCGGCAAACCGCTGTGGGACTATCAGACTGGCGCCGAGATGTACTCGAACGTGATGTCATTTGCGGTGGACGGCGAGCAGCGAATCGCGGTTACATCCGGTCACGCGCTGTTCGTGTTCGGGCTGCAATAGGGCGCAATCTTTTTCAGCAGGTGAATTCAGATCTTGAAATCTACTCGCGCGAGGAGTTTGCGAAACTTGGTGAGCGTGCCGACGCGCTGGGAGCGAATCGTCTTGAAGACAATTCCACCGGGAACCACCAGCTTAATCTCAGTTCCGGAAGCGGGATTGCTCGCGAGTGTCAGCTTCCCGCCAATGCGCGCCGCTCTTTCACGGATTCCCTGCAATCCGAAGTGTCCTTCCTTCCCCCGTTCGATAACGCCCGGATCAATTCCCACGCCGTTATCTCGAATGCGTAAATCGAGGTCCTGAGCATACCGCAGCTCCACACGCACCTGGCTCGCGCGGGCATGCGCGCAGGCATTGCGTATCGCTTCATATCCGATTCGGTAAATTTCCTCCCGTACGACCGGATGCATCTCTTTGACCTTGCCGTCAACCGAAAGCGAGACTTCCGCATTCCCTTGGCCCCGCGAGTCGTTGATGGCCCGCTCGAATGCTTCCGCCAGGTCGTTCCTCTCGGTGGTAGACTGATGCAACGAATTCAAAGCGGCGCGGCCTTCTTGCACCGCCTGCAGCAGCCATTTTGACAGCGTTTCCAGGGCGCGTTGCTGCCCCATCGGATCGTCGGGCTTCATCAGAGCAGTGCCCGCCAGGAATTGACTGGCGTGAATGGTTTGAATCAGCGTATCGTGAAGCTCGCCGGCGATCCGTATGCGCTCCGTGACCCGTTCTTCCAATCGAAGTTCAATGATCCTTCGCGCGATCGACCAGCCGAAGAACGCGGCGATGCAAAACGTACACACTGCCGTTGCCGGCACGATAATCAGGATGGTGCGCTGGACCGTCTGCATTTCCGCCGCGGCCTGTGACACCTCTTCACCCGCTTGTTTGCCAATGCTCTCTACCAGGATCGCGGTCTGAGTTTCGATCGGTTTCAGGGCGCTTCCCAGCCGGAGCTCGACCGCTGCCCAGTCGCTCGATTTGACCAAGTCGGTAATAGCTCTGATCTGTTCCCCCAGACCGACCTCCGTGGTTTCCAAGGTGGGCCCAAAGGCCGGGTCTACATGGGCCTCGGACGGTAAACTCGGCAGCGCCGCTCTGGTACGCTCGGTCTGCTTATCGAGAGCGCTCAGCAATGGTCCTGCCTCGACCAGCATTCGTTGCGCGTCTCTGGAACGCGCCAGGTCTGCGAGCCGCTGATGGAATGAGAGAAGGCTAACCTGAAGCTGGAGAACCAGAATCATCTGCTGATTGGCTCCGATGAGGCGATTGGTTCGAGAGCGGGCTATATAAAATTGCCAAACCACCAGCCCGTTCCCGCCTAAAATCAGCGTGAGCAAGACGGCGAAAATCAGCATCACACGCCGGCCGACGTGAAAATAGTTAGCCTCGGATGATCTCATTCCAGCGGGCAATCTACTTCCCTGTCTTCGGCGCGCCGGTACCGAATCCGGTAATCTTAACCAATCGTTTTTCGAGATCGGCGGCAGCTTCCGGCGCCCCTCTCTCGCCAGTCAGCACGGAATGAACTGCGCTCATGTAGGCTTCACTGACTTGCTTATAAAGAGAGCCAGCCTCAATGGCAGGCCTATCGACCGCTGGGCTCCCGGGTTGAATCGATTCTTCAGACTGGTCGTAAACGCCCGGGTCCGATGCTGCGCCGGGCTGGTTGTTTGTGGTCCTCTTCTCGCCAGACTGGATTTGTGCGCGCGTTAGGAAGCCGACATATTTGGCAGCTTCTTCGCGATGGGCCGAATGTAGGGAAACCGCCAAGCCAAAACCTCCCAACGTGGCGCCCGACCCCGCGGGCCCACCGGGTATAGCTGTGAAGCCAGTCTTCACGACCGGAGGCGAAGGCCGCCAATAGATCTGGTGAGATCTCTCGGCGCGAGCAATCGTTCTCCCCAACCAAATGCGGTTGAATGCGGCTCCTCCTGAGTCAAACACGTTCATCGAATCGCCTTCCCGATATGCAACTACGCCCGGCGGCGATATGCGGCCGATCCAACGCTTGGCACGTTGCCACGCGCGAATCGCAGCCGGATTGTTCACGCTGATGGTTCGGTCACTTTCGATGATACGCCCGCCTCCTTCGGCGACTTGCCATTCCAAGGCGTTGCAAGTCAAACCTTCCGCGACCCCGCCTTGCCACACGTAGCCCCAGAAATCTCCCTTGCCCTTAGCGCGCTCGCCTGCCTGGATTCGCTCCGACATACTCTCTAGCTCGCTCCAGGTCTTGGGTGGGTGGTCATAGCCGTATTCTCGAAGCAGGTCGGATCGATACTCCAATGCGCCCACGTTAACTTGATAAGGGATGGCGATGACCTTGCCGTTTACGGTATAGGTTGGCAGCAGTTGCGGCTCTATCGACGAAATCTCAGCCGCCAAATAGGGTTCAAAATCGACTAGATCGGGTTCCAGAACCGCCGGCCAGATCACATCTACATGAACAATGTCCGCGCCGGAGCTACCCATCCGCAGGAGTTTGACCAAGAGATCCAGCATATCGAGAGTGCTTTGGGGAGTTGGAATGTCTCTGATATGGATTCCTGTTTCCGAAGTGAACTGTTGCGACAATGCCGCGGTCTTCTTTAACTCATCCGGTTCGGAATACCAGCCATGCGCGTAAGTCAACGTCACCGGCTCGCGCGCAGACTTTCCGCAGGAAGCAAGCAATGTGGCGAGCAAAAGAATCGTTACGCGGTTGTGCATTCGCGCTCAAGTTCTCCAAGAATCGTTGGACATCGGCCGGTTGCCGCGCGATTGCCGCATCGCCTGCTAGTCGATTTTAACCCACATCGCCAGCGGGCGTCCCGGCTTCGCGTTGTTGCCAAGAGAAGCCCGAGGCGCTAAAGCAGGCGAAGAACAGAGTTCGACTCAGGCTGATTAAATGCAGCTACACCATGGATCCCCAGGAGCGGATACCCGTGCCGACGATTCCCTCGCGGCGGCGATACTCAGGCGCGGAGTCGAATCACTTCCAGACAGAAGAAGCCGCTCGCCCCAGCGTCCACCGCTATCCACCAATTAGGGCTTGACTCTGACGTAACGTCAGACTTTAGGATGAGTTCAGGACGACTCAATCCTATGCATCAGGCGCGGTTATACAAAGCGCAGGAATTTGCCGAACGGGCCGGGGTTACGGTGCGAACGCTACATCATTACGACCGGCTGGGGCTGCTCTCGCCCAGCGGACGCACCGAGGCTGGTTACCGCCTATATGGCGATCGCGACCTGCTGCGGCTGGAGCAGATTCTCGCCCTCAAGTTCATCGGATTTCCGTTGCAGGAGATCCGGCGGCTTCTGAAGCGCGACGCTAAGGATCTACCCGGAGCACTCGGCCGGCAACGCAGCATGATCCTGGAGAAGCGCCGGCTGCTGGATCTGGCGGTGGACGCCATCCAGCAGGCTGAAACTGCGGCAGCCTCCGGCGAGCTGAAGGATTGGGAGGCGATCCAAAAAATAATCGAGGTGATTCATATGCAAGACAACATGGAATGGGCGAAGAAGTATTACAGCGGTAAGGCGCTCGAATCTCTGGCTAGCCGGCAGGTTTCCGCGGAGGTGATTGAGCAGGCACAGCGTGACTGGGCGGCCCTGATCAAAGAAGTGGAAGCAGCGCTGGGCGAGGATCCGGCCAGCCCGAAAGTGCAGGCTCTGGCTGCGCGGTGGCGCAAACTGATTGAGGGATTCACCGGCGGCAATCGCGAGGTCCAAGCCGGACTAAACAAGCTCTACGCCGACCAGGCCAACTGGCCATCGACAATGAAAAAGCCATACAGCGATGAAGTAGGCGCGCTGATGTGCCGGGCGATGGCGGTTGTGCTAGAGTGACGAAGTATGCGGATTTGCGCAGCGATATTGCTCGCTACAGGGTTCTTTGTTAGCTTGGCCTGCGGGCCGAAACTGCAGCCGGCCGTCCAGGGCGAATGGTCGAACGTGCATAACGACAAGGACAAGGTCAGCGAAAACGTCAGGGAAAGTCATTAGCCACGGATACACACGGATGGACACAGATAAAATCGGCGTTTCTTATCCGTGTCCATCCGTGTGTATCCGTGGCTAATAATTAAACGCGGAACAAGACGCTCTCGCTCTTGAAAATCCTCGCTGCCACAAAGTATCCGACAGCCGCGTAAACCAGATTGGCTCCAAACGCCACTGCATAGGCCACGCGCGAGAATTCGCCCAGGAAAATCTCTTTGATGAGCTGGCACACGTTGAAGATGGGGATCAACGCGAGTGCGGGCGTCAGTTCCAAGCCGGGCAGCATACCCACCACTGCCGGAAACGCCGCCAGCATCACGATGGGCGTGAGATAACTCATGCCTTCTTTGTAGCTTTTGGCAAACAGCGCGATGGCCACCATGAGTGATGCCGCCACAATGGCGGTTGGGATCACCGTCACCAAGGCGAGGGCGAGCGAACCCATATCCGGCGGCGCCATGTGAAAAGTCTCCCGCGCGCTGGCCGCTTGCGGTGAAAAACGGAATGAGTAGGCCATGCTCCCCAAAGTGAGCAACGCGGTGATGAAGGCCGCGGTCGCGGTAGCGGCGATCTTTCCCAGCACGATCTCACTGCGGCCGGCGGGCGACGCCAACACGGCTTCCAAAGTTCGCCTCTCCTTCTCGCCGGCCGTCATGTCGATGGCCGGATACATGGCGCCCGTGAACATCAGCAGGATCACCACGTACCCGAGCGCGCTACCGAAAACCAGCCCGGACATTTTCTTTTCAGAAGCCACATTGACGCTCTTGGTAGTGAACGGAGTCAGAATCTTCTCCGGCAGCCCCGATCCGCGCAGGCTGGCGCGAACCGTATCCATCTTTAGCTGATCGAGCGCGGTCTGGATCTTGTCGCCCGCGATTTCCGACGCCTGCCGCGTGCGATCGATATAAACATTCACGTGCTTCTCGCCGGTGGCTGCGTCTTCGGTTTCTTCCACCGCCGCCGCAACATCTTTCTTCTCCACCGCGGCACGCAGGTCTGCTTTTAGCACCGGCTGGAATCCGGCCGCTTTCAGGCTCTGGATCACAGTAGGCAATTTGTCTTCGCCCAAAACACCCACACTGAGGGCTTCGCCCTGGGCCTCCTTCTCGCGCGACGACATGAACCCGTTAATCAAGCTGAACAACAGCGGAATGGCCAGCAACGGCACCACCACCATGCTGATCATGGTGCGCCGGTCGCGAAACACTTCGAGCATCTCTTTTTGATAGACCGCCGCGCTGATTTTCAGATTCATGTGCGTGCTCCTTCAGCCCGTTCGCCGATCTCGAGCAGGTCCAGAAAAATCTCACGTAGCCGGTGCTTCCCGGTCAACTCGCGCAATTCCGCCATGGTGCCCAGCGCCTTCAATTTTCCCTGATGCACCACGCCAATGCGGTCGCAAAGGTACTCGGCCTCTTCCATCACGTGCGTCGAAAACAGAATGCACTTGCCGGATTCCTTGGCTCTCAGCATGAAATTCTCGATGAGCCGCGCAGTGGGAACGTCCAGGCCGGAGCTGGGTTCATCGAGAATTAGGATCGGCGGATCGTGCAATACCGTCCGCGCGATGGCCACCTTTTGCTTCATGCCTGTCGACAGCTTGTCGGTCTTGGTGTTGGCGAACTCGCCCATTTCGAAGGTTTCCACCATTTCGTCGATCCGCCGGCGCAGCCTGTCGCCCTCCAGGCCGTTCAATTTCCCGAAGAAGGTAAGAACTTCGCGCGGTGTGAGCCGGGCGGGGATTCCCATATCACCTGAGAGAAACCCGATCTGACGCCGGACCGCTTCGGGCGATTTCACGATGTCCGCGCCGCCCACCTCCGCAGTCCCTCCCGTCGGTTTCAGAATGGTGGCCAGCAGCCGCAGGCAGGTGGTCTTCCCGGCGCCATTGGGCCCCAGCAGGCCAAAGATCTCGCGTGGTTTTACGTCGAAGGAGACATGCTCGAGTGCGTGAACAATGCCGCGCTTTTTGTCGTGGAACGACTTCGCGAGCCTGTCGACATGGATCATACAAGAAGATCCAGGCTAGCACTAAACCGCGTGCGCGACACAAACGTGAAACCTTTCGAGGGTGTAGCCGCGACCGCAGCTAGTTCCCGCATTCGTGGTATCGCTCCGTTGAAGACGCCGTGTGGCGCACGCACTCTTGCGTGTTGCATCGACACTCGTGTCGATGTCCGCCCGACGCCGAGACGAGTCTCGGCGCAGCACGCAAGAGTGCGTGCGCCACGGCGTCTTCATGGACTTTGGTGGGCCAGTTGGCCCATGGACACTCCCTGCCGGTCGCGGCTCACTCATATTTCGCCACGAAAGCTGCTTCCAATTCCAGCAAGCGGCGGTTGCGTTGGCCTATAGCGCGGCACGGAATTCCCACCACGATGGCGAACTCCGGAACGTTTTTATTTACGAAGCTGAGCGCCCCCGCGGAGCCCCCCACTTCTACAGTGACGCCAGGCATGACCACGCTACCGGAACCAATCAAAGCATGCTTCTTGAAAACCACATCGCCGCTCTGCTCTTTCCTGTATTCGGGCGGCACCGTGGGATTGCTCATATACCCCTCGACATAGTCGTCGGTGGAAGTGAAGACTGCTACCCGCGCGGATAACGCGCAGAAGGATGCCACGTGGATCGAGCCCGAAGCGCCGAACAGCGCCACATACGCCGAGATGTGAACGTGATCGCCGATTACGATGCCGTGGGAGGAGGCTGACAATATGCAAAAGCAGTCGATGCGCGAATTCGATCCCACGTGAATGTTCTTTGGGGAATAGAAGACCACGGAGCGGTTTACCGCTACGTTCTCGCCGACAGAGCCGAGCATTTGTCTCAGCTCATCTGTCGTATACAAAGATCCCAGCTCTTGGCCGGTCATGACCCGTCACCTTTCATTGGACACCCCGTGTCATTGGACACCCCGTGTCATTGGACACCCCGTGTCATTGGACACCCCGTGTCATTGGACACCCCGTGTCATTGGACACCCCGTGTCATTGGACAACGCGGGCCAGTTGCACAAACAAAGCGCCACCCGCGATGAACTGCGCTGCCAGACTCCCACGGAACATGCCGCAGAATTCGTCTGCCGCGGTTCTGGGACCGTCACCAAACGGCCAGCAATAGTCGTCGAATACAATCCAGCCGCCTGCGCGAACAAAATGCCGCCACAGGGAAATATCCTGCCAGACGGCTTCGAGCGCGTGATTGCCGTCGATATGCAAGAGCGCGATCTCGCCGGTATAAATGGTGCGGCCAAAGTCCTCCGTGGTGAAGCAGTGAGTTTTGGAATAATGTGAGGCCGCCTCGCAGGAGCGGGAGCGCGAATAGTTCACCAAGCCCTGAAACGGTGCCAGGTTCATTCGAAATGCTTCGAAGATATCGTCCATGGGCGCGCTATCGAAAACCGCGTCCACGGCGGCAATTTTTTGGTGCAGCTCTTCGGTTCGCCAGGGATCGACGCATAACACGTTGCCGATTCGGTAATGGCGCGCGAGAAACGCGAGAGCAACCGCGGACCGTCCCCACAGCGAGCCGATTTCCACTATGTCGCCCGGCGGCATCCAGCGGAAGATGGTTGTCAACGCCTCCAGCTTGGCGTGGTCGCACTGCCCGGGTACAAGTTGAAACTGGCGCACTAATGCGGCTAGTTGCGGCAATGGCATGCCGGGCTGGGGACGGCCGGCGGCCGCGAGATTCAACGGCTCGCGATGGAACCTGGCCGCTATATCGCGATAGACCCGGTAATCCGACAGTTCCACCGCCCATGGCTGTACCTCCAACCGAACTCTGCGCGTCATTTTGGGCAGCAGATCGCGCAGTGTACGCCAAACCACCGGATGCTCAGTGAACACCGCGTCGATGTCTTGCTCCCGGACGCAGCAGTTGAGCGCTTCCGCGAAACCCGCGTCACCGATCCAGGGAAGGATTATCCACTCGGAGTAATTCGGACGCGCTGGATCGTGTGCGAGCGAAGACGCACCCACCACGCGGATGCCGGATTCCGAGGCATGCCGCGCCCAAGTTAAAGACGATGGCATGCCGGCCGGAAATACCAGCACCGAACGCGAGTCCAAACGCGCACCTCCTTTTGTTTGGTGACGACCGGGAAGAATTGCTCTCTGGAAACCACTTCTATTCCCCGGGATCGTGCGGAGGTACCACTCCTGATTGAGAGTGGCCATCTGTTTAGGAGTAGTTCGCTAGACGATGAGGAGCTTGAGGATCAGGACTGCAGTGGCGAGCCAGCAGCGTCTACCATATCCGTTGCCAATCGAGTCGCCGAGAGGCGAGATCGGTACTCGACTGGCGCACGTAGCGCAGCCTGGCTTAGCCCCACTGCCAGTGCTGAAGCCGCAGCTCCCACCTGCAGCGAGTCTCCAGCCGTATCTCGAAGCTATTGACGCGCGGCGCTGGTACTCGAATGCGGGACCGATGGTCACCGAGTTAGAGGAGCAGCTCAGCCACAGGCTGGGATTTGCAAATCGCGGCGTGGTGACTGCGGCCAATGCCACGGTCGGGATTACGGTGGCGCTGCTTGCGCGCAGGGTGCCGGCCGGCTCACTCTGCATCGTTCCATCCTGGACATTTGTGGCTACTCCACACGCCGTCCGCGCCGCCGGGTTGATGCCTTGGTTTCACGATGTGGACCGCCGCACCTGGGCGTTGAATCCGGATGATGTGATGGAAACGCTGAAGCGGATACCGAAGCCGGTGGGTGCCCTGGTGGTGGTGTCGCCGTTCGGCGCCCCTATCGATATCGAGGCCTGGCAGGAGTTCGAAAACCACACGGGAATCCTGGTGGTTGTGGATGCCGCGGCCGGATTCGATACTGCCCGGCCCAGCCGCATCCCGCTAGTAGTGAGCCTGCACGCCACCAAAATCCTGGGCGCTGGCGAAGGTGGCTTTATCTCATCCACAGATGCGCGATTACTCGAACGGTTTCGTGCCGGCTGCAACTTTGGATTCCAAGGCGAACGCATCGCGATGTTGCCTGCGTTGAATGCGAAAATGAGCGAATACCACGCAGCCGTTGGCTTGGCCAGCCTGGCGCTGTGGCGTGAAACTCGCCAGCAGCACGCCCGGATTACCGAATGGTACCGCCATGTTATTCCTCAGCTCCCCCTTGTCTCATTGCAGCCCGGCTATGGGAACGGATGGGTCTCGGCCACAACAAGCATAAAACTGCCGCTCCGATCGGCAGCCAGAATCGCGGCTCATTTGCGCGGCGCCGGTATCGAGACCAAGGCATGGTGGGGTGAGGGATGCCATAGGATGCCGGCCTTCCTGGATTGTCCTCGAGGCGCGCTGCCGGTTACCGAAGAGCTGGGCACCCGCGTCCTGGGATTGCCGCACTTTCCGGACATCCAGAAGCGGGATGTGGACCGGGTGACGGACACTTTGGCGGAAGCTCTGTCGGATACTCGCAGTGCGCGCATTCGCGCACGCCGGCAGCGGGCTTGATCAGCTTCTGGTGCGGCACCAGTTTCGCCACATGTCCCGAAACGCGTCTTCGACGCTGCGGACCAGTCCGATTTCGTCCAGGAGCGGTGAGGCTTGGAGTGCCTTGCGCAAATTGACGCGGGAATCCGGAATCTTCGGCAGGGTTTGGGCCAGGAACACCGCCGTAGTGACGTACTGCTCAGGGGAATGCGCCACGAGGTCCGGCAATCCGGCGGCAGTGAGCAAGCATGCTCCAGTTCGCTGCACGGGCGAACGGCCTGCCAACGTCACCACCGGCACACCCATCCAAAGCGCGTCCAAGGTGGTGCTGCCGCCGTTGTAGGGGAACGGGTCCAACGCAATGTCGATGCGGCCGTACTCCAAGAGATAGTCGTTAGACTTGCTGCGGCCAGAGAAAAGTATCCGTTGGCTTTCGATCCCGTCTTCGGCGAACCAAGCAAGCAGAGGGGCTTCGATGGCCTCTTCTTCCAAGCGGTGATACTTGAGCAGCAGCCGGCTGCCGCTGACCAGATGCAGGATGGCGGACCAGACCTTCACCGCCTCACGAGTGATCTTGCCCGGGCTGTTAAAGTTTCCAAATGTGATGGTGCCACGCTCCAGACATGGGGCAGGCGACACCGGAGTGAGCCCTCCGGACCTATAACAGCAGAACGCTCGCGGCAGCCGGTACACAGTCTCCGCAAACAGATGCTCGGTTCCGGGGCAGGGCATCTCGGCGTCACCCAAGAAATAGTCGATAGCGGGCATACCGGTAGTGCTGAGCGCGCCTAGCCAGGAAACCTGCACCGGCGCGGGCTTGCGCGCGAATGCCAGATAGGCCCTCCCCATGGTATGCCCGGCCAGATCCACTAGAATGTCGATCCCATCGGTCCGAACGCGCTCCGCCAGTTTGTTGGCGGCCGGCGGCAGGGGCACGAAGTGTTCCACTGTCCTGCGGTACCACTCCGTGATTTCGTCCGATTTTGACCCCACTGAATATGCGAATACCTCGAATCGGGAGCGATCGTGGTGCTCTAAGACCGGCATCAGGAACTTCCCGATCGCATGTCCGTAGAAGTCCGGCGATACGTAACCCAATTTGAGCCGGCGCTCCGGATGCGCCGAGTTGGCGTTAGGTTGAATTGCCGAGGCCAAGGGCTTGGCGTAGAGAGTGTTCCAGCGGCGCGCCTCGCCAAACAATGTCTCCGGGGTGGTGTCCGGCAGGAAGTTCATGGCAAACAGCAGGTTGCTGTGAACGGTGGAATCCGAAACGGTTTTCAAAGACCGCCGCAGGTTCTGAACCGCTTCTGCCATTCGAAATTGCACGGTACAGGCCTCGCCGCGGATCACCAGAGCCAGGTAATGATCGGGATTTGCCTGGAGTGCGCGGCCCGTGGCGGCGATCGCATCGCCGGACTTCCCCTCGGTCAAATACATGCGCGCCCGGAGTGCTTCCACTGCAGCCAGTCTGTTCGGATCCAGCCGCAGGGCATTTGCCAGATGGAGACGCGCCAGGTCATGTTGCCCCAAGTGCTCATAGGCGAAGCCCACGCTGCATTGCCCCCGAGACCAATCGGGTCTCCCGGCGGCGATCTCGACCATTAACCGAATCGCTTCGTGAGGATCGTCGACTGCTGAGACGCCGTTGCCGGTTACTTTACGCAAACAAACGGCCGCTTCCGAAAAACGGCGGCCGTCCGCCAGCAGGAAACCCAATTGCGTCCAGGCATCCCGGTTTTCTGGATCGATCAAGGAGGCGTGAATGTATCTTTCTTCGGCATTTTTCCAATCGCCGGAGTCACGGATGCGGTTGCCTTCTTCTATCAGCTTCGAAGCAGAAGGATTCTTCCTCACTTTGCGGATTGGCTTCCTCACTGAAAAGAGAGTCGGTCAGGCCAGGAAATGTCTCGGAAAAAGTCGAAATAAACGTGGCGCAGACTTCAGTCTGCCGCGCCGGCAATTTTGCCGGGGCGTGGCGCCTGGCCGAAGACGCGGGGTTGAGAAGAGTCTCGACCCGCAGGCACGAGTGCCTGCGCCACGCTTAGTTTTTGCCGTGACACCATGTACGCCACATGTCCCGAAACGCAATTTCGACGCTACGCACCAGGCCTACCTCGTCCCGGAGCGGCGAGGCTTCCAGCGCCTTGCGTAGATTGCGGCGGGAATCCGGTAGCTTCGGTAGGGTTTGAGCCAGGAACACGGCCGTGGTGACATACTGTTCCGGTGAATGCGTCACTAAGTCGGACAATCCAGCGGCCGTGAGGAAGCAGGCTCCGTGCCGTTGTACTGCCAGGCGGCCCTCCAAAGTCACCACCGGCACACCCATCCAAAGCGCATCCAAAGTGGTGCTACCGCCGTTATAAGGAAACGGGTCCAGCGCTATGTCGATGCGGCTGTACTCGTCAAAATAAACGGTTGAAAGGCTGGCTCCCGCGAAAAGTATCCGTTGGCTGGGGATCCCGTCTTCCGCAAACCAGGCTAACAGCGGGGTTTGCCGGGCTTCTTCTTCCAGATCGTGATACTTGAGCAGTAGCCGGCTGCCTCTAACCAGATGCAGGATAGCCGACCACAGCTTCACCACCTCTCGAGTGATCTTGCGGGGGCTATTAAAACATCCAAATGTAACGTCGCCGCGCTCTAGACAAGGGGCCGGTGCAACTGCAGCGTCCGTACCGGGATAGTAACAGCAGAAGGCCCGCGGCAACCGGTACACGGTCTCGCTGAACAGATGCTCGGTTCCTGGGCAGGGCACCTGGGCATCGCCCAAGAAATAATCCATAGTTGCCATGCCGGTGGTGCTAAGCACGCCTAGCCAGGAAACCTGAATCGGCGCAGGCTTGCGGGCGAACGCGAGATAGGCCTCACCTGTGGTATGCCCGGCCAAGTCCACCAAAATGTCGATCCCATCGGCGCGTATGCGCTCGGCCAGGTTTTTCTCCTCCACCGGCAGTGTCACGAAGTGTTCGACACGTGTTCGGAAACACTCGGTGATGTGGTCCGACTTTGGTCCCAGTGCATACGCGAACGCTTCAAAGGCTGAACGATCGTGATGCTCGAAGACCGGTAGCAGAAACTTCGCGATCGGATGCCCGTACAGGTCCGGCGATACGTAACCCACCTTCAGACGGCGCTCCGGATCGGGCCGGTTGGTGTGACGTTGAACTTTGGATGCCAGGGGCGCGGCGTAGCGGGAATTCCAGCGGCAGGCTTCCGCAAACAAGGCTTCTGGCGTCGTCTCCGCCAGGTAGTTCATGTTAAACACAAGGCTGCTGTGAATGGTGGAGTCCGGCACAATTTCCAAAGACCGCCGCAGACTCTCAACCGCCTCCGGCATTCGCCCTTGCTCCGTATAGGCCCTGCCGCGAACTACCAGCGCGAGGTAATAATTGGGATTTGCCGCCAGAGACCGGTCTGCTGCGGCGATTGCTTCGGAGTACTTCTTCTCCGTCCAGAACATGCGCGCATAGAGCGCTTCTACCGCGGCTGCCTTCGACGGATCCAGCCGCAGGGCGTTCCCGAGATGTTGGCGCGCCAGGTCATGTTCCACCAGGTGCTCATAGGCGCAGCCCAAGCTGTATTGCCCGCGCGCCCAATCGGGCCGCGCTGCGGCGATTTCGACCAGCAAGCGAACCGCTTCCAAGGAAGTCGCGCAAAACGGAGTGCGGCGCGGATCTGTTTCTGGTCCGTTTGGCAGTGCGCGCCGCGCCCTTTGCTCTTCTAAGGAAGTCGCGCAAAACGGAGTGCGGCGCAGATCAGTTTCTGGTCCGTTTGGCGGTGCGCGCCGCGCCCTTTGCTCTTCTAAGGAAGTCGCGCAAAACGGAGTGCGGCGCGGATCAGTTTCTGGTCCGTTTGGCGGTGCGCGCCGCACCCTTTGCGCTTCCTGAAAGTCGTTGACGACAGGGAAGCCGTTCCCTGCAATCTTTCGCAAACAAACGGCCGCTTCCGAAAAACGGAGGCTGTCGGCCAGCAGGAAACCCAATTCCATCCAGGCATCCCAGTTTTCGGCATCGATCTGGGTGGCGCGAATGTAGCTCTCTTCGGCTTGTATCCAATCGCCAAGATTGCGGAGGCGGTTACCTTCCGCGATTAATCTCGCCGCGGTGCTCTTTTTCTTGTTCTTGTGGATCGGTTTTCTCACTCGCAGCACCCTTTGCCGTTACACCATATCCGCCACATCTCCCGAAACGCGTTTTCGACGCTGCGTACCAGGCCCCGCTCGTCCCGGAGCGGTGAGGCTTGGAGCGCCTTGCGCAAATTGATACGGGAATCCGGTATCTTCGGAACGGTTTGGGCCAGGAACAGAGCCGTCGTGACATATTCCTCGGGCGAACGCGCCACTAGATCCGGCAATCCGGCGGCAGTGAGCAAGCATGCCCCGGTTCGCTGCACGGGCGAACGGCCGGCCAACGTTACCACGGGTACGCCCATCCAAAGCGCGTCTAACGTGGTGCTGCCGCCGTTGTAAGGAAACGGGTCCAGCGCAATGTCGATGCGGCCGTATTCCTCAAAATAGTCGGTGGACAGGCTACCGCCCGCGAAAACTATCCGCTGGCTGGGTACCCCTTCTTCCGCGAACCAAGCTAGCAGAGGGGCTTGCCGGGCTTCTTCGTCCATGAGATAGTACTTGAGCAGCAGCCGGCTGCCGCTGACCAGATGTAGGATGGCGGACCACAGCTTCACCACTTCACGAGTAATTTTACGCGGGCTATTAAAACATCCAAATGTAACGTCGCCGCGCTCCTGATAGGGGCCGGGGACAACGGGAGCGTCCGTGCCCGGACAATAGCAGCAGAAGGCCCGCGGCATACGGTAAACGGTCTCAGTGAAGAGATGCTCGGTTCCGGGACAAGGCATCTCCGCATCACCCAGAAAATAATCCATAGTCGACATGCCTGTCGTGGTTAACACGCCCAGCCAGGAAACCTGAATCGGCGCGGGCTTGCGCGCGAACGCGAGATAGGCCTCGCCTGTGGTATGCCCGGCCAAGTCCACCAGAATGTCGATCCCATCGGAGCGGATGCGCTCCGCAAGTCTCTGGGGATCCGCGGGAAAACTCACGAAGTGTTCAACGTGCTTTTGGACCCACTCCGTGATTTCGTCGGATTTCGTTCCCACAGAATATACGAATACTTCGAAGCGGGAACGATCATGCTGCTCGAAGACCGGCAGCACAAACTTCCCGATTGGATGCCCATACAAATCCGGCGATACATAGCCCAACTTCAGACGCCGATCCGGATCCGCGCAGTTAGTGTGAGGTTGAATTTCGGACGCAAGGGGAGCGGCGTAGAGAGCGTTCCAGCGGCAGGCTTCGTGGTAGAAAACCTCCGGGGTTGTTTCCGTCAGGCAAGTGATGTCAAACAGGTAGCTGCTGTGAATGACCGGGTTCGGTACGATCTCCAAGGACCGCCGCAGGCTGTCAACCATCTCCGACATTCGCCCCTGCGCTGAGCAGGATCTACCGCGGACCACTAATGCGAGGTAATAATTCGGATTTGCCGCGAGCGCACGATCCGCGGCCGCGATCGCCTCAGTGTACTTTCCCTCAGTCCAGTACATGCGCGCATAAAGTGCTTCCACCGCTGCCAGCTTGGATGGATCCAGCCGCAAGGCATTCGCGAGATGTTGGCGCGCCCGGTCGTGCTGCGCCAGGTGCTCGTATGCGCAGCCCAGGCTGTACTGGCCCCGAACCCAATCGGGCCGAGCATCGGCGATTTCGGCCATCAACCGGACCGATTCCAAGGAACTCGCGCAAAACGGAGCGCAGCGCGAGCCAGTTCCTGGTCCGTTTGGCGGTGCGCGCCGCACCCTTTGCGCTTCCAAGGAACTCGCGCAAAACGGAGCGCAGCGCGAGCCAGTTCCTGGTCCGTTTGGCGGTGCGCGCCGCACCCTTTGCGCTTCCTGAGGGTCGTCAACAGTTGAGGCGCCGTTCTTTGCTATTTTACGCAAGCAAACGGCGGCTTCCTCAAAACGGCGGCTGTCGGCCAGCAGGAAACCCAATTCAGTCCAGGCCTCGCGGTTTTCTGGATCGATCTCCGTGGCGCGAATGTAGCTTTCCTCGGCGTTTATCCAATCGCCCGAATTGCGGAGGCGGTTGCCTTCTGCTATGAGTTTTGTGGCAGTAGGATTTTCCGTTACCTGGTGGATTGGCTGCCTCACTGGAAAGAGAGTAAGTCCGGGAAGGGAAAATCTCGAAAAAAGGGGGTAAGCGGAGAAAAAAGGAGCGAACACGCAGCTTGCGTGGTCGCCCCATCAGGACGAAGGATCTCCCGATATCTCTGAAAAATTAGCTCTTCAGAAGCGTGAGAATATTCTGCGGCGCCGAATTCGCTTGCGCGAGCGCGGCCACGCCGGCCTGCAGTAGAATCTGAGCTTTAGTCAAGTTGGCTGCTTCCGTTGCAAGGTCGGCATCGCGAATGCTCGACTCGGCAGCCGTCGTGTTGGTCAATTGCGATTGCGCCAGGTTAATGGCGTAGTTGAACTGATTCTCACCTCGTCCAACCACGGCTTGTGCATCGCCGAGTAGTTGGACCGAGTTGGCTAGAGCTGAGACCGCCGATTCAGCATCCGCTTCCGTGCTGACATCGGAGGTCGCCCCGACACCGACGGTAGTTGACTGTATGATGGTGTTGTACCCGGCTATACCAGTGGCTCCAGCCGTTCCACCACCCGTTGCCTCTGGTCCAATTGTTACGCTGAATGGCACAGATGTGTTGTTGGTAAACGTTATCTTACCGGTCCCACTCGCTCCTCCATCCGCTGTCGCGATGATGCTTGTCAGCGCCGGATTGTCGGTTTGCTGGAGCGCGGCATTGATTTGCCCTACTGCCAATGCGGCTGTCAGGGTGGTCCCGGCTGTGGTTGCGCTCAAGTTCACCTTTACCGTCTGAGGTGACCCACCTGTGTCGTTCGCAACGAAGGTCAAGGTCTGAGCCTGTGCAATGGTCGTCGAACTGCTGAACGCCAAGTTGGTGAAGACCGCACCGGTGGTCTGCTGCGTTCCGCCGGCGATGAACGAGCCAGAGGTACCGACGGCTAACAGGGCCTGCCCGGAGATCGGAGTTGTGATGCCTTGGTCCGTCCCCAATTGCGAGGCGCTTTGACCCACAAAATTGCCCATCAAGGCGTTCGCGGTAGCATCCCCTGCGGTTACCTGGAAGGCTGTGTTTGAAGACACGAATTCAAGTTGTTGCGCACCGTCGGTGCCGGTGTGAATCTCGGCCGTGATATTGGCATCGCCGAATGCTTTCGCCTGGGCGCTGCCGGCTGTAGCGGCAGCCTGAATACCGGAGTTGATAGCAGTGACGAGTGAGGCTGTGTCCGCGACGTTCGAGGTGTTTACGTTCACTGTGATCGCCCCGCCAGCTCCGGCCGAAAAGCCCGGTCCCGAGATGACAAACGATGTGCTGCCCGCGGTGGTGGCGTCAGCAAGTATGTTCGAGACGCTGGTGGCCGACGCAGAGCCCAGATCATACAATCCGCTGTCCTGGGCGCCCGCTGCCACCTGATAGCCGGCGGTGAAGCCTTGCAATCCCAGACTCTGCGTATCTACGGTAGAATTGGTCAGATCGACGGCCACTGAACCGTTGGTAATTGCTGACGCGGCAGTGGGGCCGTCGCCGCCACCGATGAACACCGAAAGACTCTTGGCAAAAGTTCCGCCCTGGTTCAGACCAATGGCCTGAGCCTGGCGGTTAATTTCGGTCAGCACGCTCTGATATTCGCCGTTTAGCACCGAACGATCTCCGGTGAACGTACCAGACGCGGATTCCGTGGCCAGTGTGCGGGCCCGATCCAGCAGTTGCGAAATGTTGCTGATACCACCATCCATAATCTGGAGCTGGCTCAAGCCGTTGTTGGCGTTCTGAATACCTTGCGTCAGCACGGCCTCATCAGACCGGTAGCCGTTTGCGATGGCCAAGCCGGCTGCGTCGTCGCCGCTCTGGACGATGCGTAGACCGGAGGTCACTTCGTTAATGGTTTGGCTTTGGAAGTTGGCGTTGACTCGCAGGTAGTTCTGCGCCTGCAAGGACGCGATGTTGGTATTGATACTAAATGAACCCACAATATTTCTCCTTAAAATTGAGAACTCGATACCACGAACCTTCACGGTCTCGGACCACCTACGGGTCCAACCCCCGATTTGGCGGCCTAGCGAGAGATTGCCGTTTCCGCTAAGCGGAACCAACACGCTACCCCGGCATGGCCGCGGGCGGCTTAGACTTCCCGATGCTTCGATCGGAAGCCTCTCTCAGTTCTCATTTGTGCTTATCGGGGAGAAGAATGGGTTCTTGAGTTCACGCGCGAAGTTTTTCTAGGGCCCGCTCAAAATCCTTTTTGGCGAGGGTCTGCCCGGCTGCTTCATTCTGCTGCTGGGTGAGCTTCAACTCTTTGCGAAGAATCACGGTTTCCCGTGGCGCCCGGATTCCGATCTTGGCGCCCTGCGATGAAATCGCCAGGATTTCAATTTCGATATCGTCGCCAATCAACACCGATTCACCGGCCCGCCGCCGCAGCACTAACATGCTTGCTCCATAAATCGAGGCACCGGATGTTGGTGCGAATACACCGAATCCTGCCGGATAGCCTGAAGCGCGCGCCGGGTCTTGAGATTCACCACAATGGGCGCCATTAAATTGGCGGTAGCCGAAAGACCGTCGTGGACGGACAGCAATACTAGCACCGCGACTTCGGTTGCGAGCTCCGGCTGACGATCGGCCGCGAGGTCCAGCGCAACTAGATCCTCCCGACATATGCCCAAGCGATACTCCGGAGCCACTACCTGAATCGGAAGCGCTAGAAAACAAAGCGAAGGCCGGGTCATGCTTTGCAGAAAAAGGAGCGGCGAATGTTGCGGCGATTCAATGGGGATGAAGCGCTTTTCGTGCACAAACGCCGGGAGCCCGTCCGGAAAATCGAAAACCGAGTCCTCACGGTACGCCATCGTGCCGAAGTAATGCGTCTCTACCTGTGCCATTCCACGCATTCAACTGCACGTAGCGTGCCGTGGAACAAAGTTTTACGAAGGCGGGGCTTCGGTCTTCTTTTCCGGTTCCTCGGCGGATCGCTCTACCACCAGGGTGAAATTGGAGACTAGCGCCGCAATCGCGCCCAGCCCCGCGAGCAACGGAGCGGCCACCACCCCCACTGCAGCAATGGTGAGCGGGATTTCGAGAAAAGTGTGTCCTTTTTCGTCCTTCAGAATAATCCGGCGGACGTTGCCCTCGTGGAAGATGGTTTTTACTTTGTCCACCAGGTCCTGGCTCTTAATCTTGAACTCTTCGTAGAAAGTTGCCATCGCGACGACGAGTGTAGCACGCGAGCTGCTTACCAATAGCCGGCGTCTTCGTCTGTTTCCTGAGAGACTGGGGGGAAACATGAACGACTTCCGTTACGCTCTTCGAACTTTGCGCCGTTCAACCGGCGTGGCCACAGTGGCCATCACTTCGCTGGCACTTGGGATCGGCGCCACCACCGCGATTTTTTCCTTTACCAACGCGGTGATCTTGAGGTCGCTGCCGGTCCAAAAGCCAAATGAGCTGGTGTTGCTCCGCTATGCCTCTAAAAAAGGGAACATCTTCGACACCCTGGGCTTCGAGGATTACCGGGCTTTGCGCGACGCGCCGGAAGTTCTGACGGGTCTGGCCGCAGTGTCCACCACCAAGATGAACCTGGCGAGCGAGGAGGCCACAGAGCGTGTTCCCGGTCAACTAGTCTCAGGCAACTATTTCCCGCTGCTAGGCGTTCGGCCGCGCATTGGACGGCTCATTGCGCCTGAGGACGATCGCCTGGCTGGGGGCCATCCGGTGTGCGTCATCAGTTACGGATTGTGGCAGAGCCGATTCGGCTCGGCTCCCGGAGTGGTAGGGCGAAACGTAGAAATCAATGGCCGCCCATACACCATTCTGGGCGTGACGCCCGCGGGCTTTGATGGAACTGAGCAAGGCACCCGCGCGCAGTTGTACGTACCGCTAGCGATGGCTGCCCAGATTATTTCCTCGCCGCCCGAGTTGAACTTAGTGGGCCGGCGAAAAGCTGCCGTCACGCTGGCTCAGGCGCAAGCCGTTCTGGATTCCCGCTTCTCAGCGCTGCCCATCGCCAAACAGGAGTTCACCTTCGAGTCATCGAACCGGCACACCACGCCCGGCCCGCGCTCCCGTCTGCTGGTGGTGGATGGGAAACAGGGATTCGACAATCTGCGGTTCGGCTATGAGCGCCCGCTGCTGTTCCTGCTCTTTCTGGTGGGTCTGCTGCTGCTGATCGCCTGCGCCAATGTGGCGAGCCTTCTTGTCGCGCGCGCGTCCGGTCAGCGCAAACAGATCGCCATCCGCCTGGCGCTCGGAGCCAGCCGTTGGGCGTTGGTCCGGCAGCAGCTCGCCGAAAGTATCTTGCTCGCTCTGGGCGGCGCTGCCGGCGGCCTGCTACTGTCGGTTTGGATCTCCGATCTTTTACTCGGTCTCGCGCCTGAAAGCAGACAGATTGACGTGCGCCCGGATTTCGCAGTGCTTGGTTTCTTGCTGGCCGTGGCTGTTCTTACGGTGCTACTTTTCGGGATCGCACCGGCGCTCGAATCCGGAAAGGCGGGCGTAGGACCGGTGCTCAAGACCGATAGCACGGGCGGCGGACGGCGTCGCGGAGCGCTGGCGGGAACGCTGGTGGTGATTCAGGTCGCGCTCTCCATAACGCTGTTAGTCGGCGCGGGACTCCTGCTGCGCAGCTTGCACAATCTGCAGTCCATCCCCATGGGGTTTCAGCCGGAGAATGTCGCTGTGGCGACCATAAACACCAGCGTCAATCACTATAAGCCGGAGCGGACTCACGCGCTTCTTGAAGACCTGATGCAGCGCGCCGAATCCATTCACGGAGTGCGAGCGGTGAGCGCCGCATTGGTCAGCCCGCTCTCTGGCAGCTTGTGGCTGTACTCGGTGGACGTTGCCGGCTATCCAGCGCGGCCCAAGGAAGTCCCCATGACATATATGAACGCGGTGGGTCCCGGCTACTTCGCCACCATCGGCGAGGCGCTAGTCCGCGGACGTGAATTCACCCGCGCCGATCGTGAAGGCGGTCCCTACGTCGCCGTGGTGAATGAACAATTCGCCAAGAAATTCTGGCCGGGCCGCGATCCCATCGGCCAGCGCTTCAAGACGGCCGCGCTGGATGGCAATGAAGCCGAGGTGATAGGCGTGGTCCGCGACTCCATCTATCGCGACGTGCGCGAAGCCAAGCAGGAAATCCTGTATGTCCCGTTGCTCCAAGGTGACTTCGGATCGGCGACATTGCATCTGCGGGTCTCGGGCGATCCAGCACCGGTGTTCAACCAGCTTCGCGCTCAAGCGCGCGCCGCGGATCCCGCCGTGCCGCTGTATGGAATGCGAACGCTCAATGCCCAAATCGGAGAGACCCTTTCGACCGAAAGGATGCTCGCAACGGTATCCACCATTCTGGGTGCGCTTGCGATTGTGCTCGCGATGGTGGGTCTCTACAGCGTCCTGGCGAACGCCGTGGCGCAACGTACCCGGGAGATCGGGATACGCATGGCGCTGGGCGCCGCGCGGACGCAGGTCATCGGCATGGTGATGCGCGACACGCTCCGGATGGTTTTCGTTGGAGTGCTGGTGGGAATCCCCGTTTCGTTGGCAGCCTCGCGCTGGATTGCGTCTTTTCTCTACGGAATCAAGTCGCAGGACCCGCTCACCTATATCGCCATCGCCACGCTGGTGGTAGCGGCTGGTCTGGCGGCCGCCTATGGCCCGTCGCGCCGCGCCTCGCGCGTGGATCCGATGGTGGTTTTGCGCTACGACTGATCGGTCGGTGTGTTTGATTTTTTCACCAACTATCTGTTCCAGCGACCTCGCGGCTGGTTCGGGGTTATACTATAAGTAAATATACCCACGCTCGATCAAGTGATCGGAGCGAAGGGAAAAGAGAGCGCTTTTTTTCATGACCCCATCACGCCGGTTTCTAAGCTTCGCCTGCCCTCTGTTCCTGGTTGCCGGCGCCTTTGGCCAGGACAATTCCGCGGCGTCGAAGCCGGGGACCAGTGCCGACAAAGCGGCCGCTTACTACAACTACTCGCTGGGACATCTGTACTCCGAACTCGCGGGAGCCTCTGGGAGCCGCGAGCTTTTTACGAAAGCCGTCGACAGTTACCGGGCCGCCCTGAAAGCGGATCCGGGCGCAACTTTCATCGCCGAAGAGCTCTCGGATCTCTACATTCAATCCGGCCGGCTGCGCGACGCAGTTACCGAAGCCGAGGACGCCCTGAAGCAGAATCCGGATGACTTGAACTCGCGCCGCTTGCTGGCTCGTATCTACACGCGCCTGATCGGCGATTCGCAAGCCAACCGCATCGACGAAAACATGGTCAAGAAGGCCATCGAACAGTACCAGAAGATTACGGCGGGCGATCCGAAAGACGTGGAGAGCTGGCTCATGCTGGGCCGTCTGGATAAGATTGCGCAGAATTCCACCGACGCGCTGGCTGCGTACAGTAAGGTGCTGGAGCTGGATCCCGACAATGAAGACGCCATGACTGGCCAGGCCATGGTCTACACGGATCTGGGGGATACCAAGAAGGCCGCCGATTTGCTGCGGAAAGTTGCCGACAAGGATCCCAGCCCACGCAGTCTCACGAATCTCGCAAACGTTTACGAACAGTTGAAGGATTATTCCCTGGCGGCTGAAATGCTACGGAAAGCCCTGGAGCAACAGCCCGGCAACGCCGAACTGAAACATGCGCTGGCCCAGGACTTGCTTTTTTCCGATCAGGCCGACGACGCCTTGAAGGTTTATCAGGATCTGATCGAAGAGGATCCGAAGGACGAAGGGGCCCTGCTGCGGATCTCGAAGATCTATCAACAAAAAAGAGATTTTGCGAAGGCGCATGAAGCTGCCGACAAGGCCAAGGAACTGGATCCGAACAACCTCGAGATCGAGTACAACGATGTCAGCTTGCTGAACGCCGAGGGAAGAACTCCGGAAGCTATCAAGGCACTAAAGGGCATTCTCGACTCCACTGCCAAGAAAACCTACAACGCCGACGAGCGGAACAATCGTATTTCCCTTTTGGACGGGCTGGGCGGCCTGTATCAGAAGATGGAACAGTATCCCGCGGCTGTCGAGACCTACCGTCAGATGGCGGAACTGGATCCGGATGCCGCTCCGCGAGCGTTGGCCGAAGTGGTTGAAACCTACCGCTCGGCCAAGGATTTCCCGAAAGCCGAGGCAGAAGCGGAAGCAGCGTCTAAGAAATATCCGAACGACCGGCTGGTGCGCGGCGTGCACGCGTCCCTGCTGGCGGATTTGGGAAAAACCGACCAAGCCGTCGCGGAGACACGTAAGCTTCTGGACGGCAAGAATGACCGCGAGACCTATATCAGTTTGGCCCAGATTTACGACAAAGCCAAGAACTACCCCGAGATGGCGAAGATGCTGGATGCCGCCGAGAAGCTTTCCTCTGGGAATGATGACAAGGAAACGGTGATCTTCATGCGGGGCGCCATGTATGAACGCATGAAGAATTATACGGAGGCGGAAGAGGAATTTCGCAAGGCTCTGGCCCTCAATCCCGACAATGCCTCGGTGCTGAACTATCTGGGCTACATGTTGGCGGATCGTGGCGTTCGCCTGGAAGAAGCTCGAGATCTTATCGCCAAGGCGGTGGAACGGGATCCTAAGAACGGCGCTTATCTAGACAGCCTGGGGTGGGTATTGTTCCGGCTGAACAAGCTGCCGGAAGCGGAAGCGAAGCTGCGCGAGGCGTTAGAGCTGATGTCGCGCGATCCAACCGTTCACGATCATCTTGGCGACGTGTACTTCCACGAAGGCAAGATCCGTGAGGCCATCGCCCAGTGGCAGAGCTCGCTGAAGGAATGGCAATTGAGCGCGCCGAGCGATCAGGATCACACAGAAGTAGCTAAAGTACAGAAGAAGTTGGATGACGCCAAGGTTCGATTGGCCCGTGAGAGCGGCTCGGCCAAGCAGCAGTAAGGATCGTTGAGCCCAATTGCATCGCTCGGTCACGACTCGTCTTTCACTTCTTTTATTCTTCTTCGCCCTGGGCTCGGACGCCCAAAAATTCTACACCTACGTGGATGACCTTGGGCCGGACTACGTGCAGTTGGCCTGGGGCACCGCCGACGGCGTCAATACCATCGGACGCTCGGCCCCTTCGCGCGGAGAAGCTACGGTCCACATCGCCGGCCGGACGCTGGTCACCCAGGCGAATTCAATTATTGTCGCCGATCTCACGCCCGATCACGATTACGCTTACACCGTCTCCATCGGAACCCAAACCATTGGTCAGGGCGAGGTCCGAACCTGGGCGGTGAAAGCTCAGAAGCTAGTCTTCTTCGTGATTGGAGATTTTGGCACCGGCCAAGCCCCGCAGTACAAGATCGCGCGCGTGATGTGGGATGAATTCCAGCGGCGCGCCAAGACCGGCGATCCGGTGCGGTTCATCCTGAGCGTGGGCGACAACATTTACGGCGACATTACGGGTATTTTTGGCGGATTCCTCCACACCGGCGCTGACGACTCCGATTGGGCGAACAAGTTCTTCGAGCCCTATCAACCCTTGCTCGCGCGCGTGCCTTTCTTCCCAACACTCGGAAATCACGACGGCAACGAGAGCGAGAAGCGCGCCGACCTGCCGGCTATTCTCGACAACTTCCCCTATCCGCAAGACAAGCCCGCGCGGTATTACAAGTTCACTTACGGCGATCTGGCCGAATTCTTCGCGTTAGACAGCACCAAGAACAGCGAAACCGGACCGTCGAGGCCCGTGTATCTCGAGAACGGCGATGAGTTCAGGTGGATGCAAGCGGAATTTGCGAAGCCGCATCCACAGTGGGTCATCCCGTTTTTCCACCATCCTCCATTCACGGCCGGACCATTGCACGCCTCTAGCTACGAGCAGCTCAAACACTGGGTGCGTCTATTTGCAGCATCGGGAGTGCAGGTGGTATTCAACGGGCACGAACACAATTTTCAGGTGAGCGAAGCGAATCAAAACACTAGCGGTATTCATTTCATCATCAGCGGCGCCGGCGGTGAACTTCGCACCGGGGACGTCCGGAAGAAAATGAAACACTCGAATATCCTGGCCTGGGCTGAAGAAAATCATTTCCTGGTGGTGGAGATTGAAGGCAAAACCATGCGAGTGACACCGCTGTCCTTCGAGCCGATGAACATTGTAACGAGCGACGGCAGCCCGCTTCCGCTTCCAATCACCATCACGCAAAGGTAAACCGCCATGCCGAGCCGCGGCTGGGAGGGAGCGATACCACGAGTGCCGCCAGGTGGGCGTTGGCGGCGCTTCCTGGTGGTCGCGGCTCAGCTTGACTTCCTGTTTCAAACATGATACAAGTACTACGTTTTCGTTTTAAATAAGGAGACGGATGTTCACTGCCCCCGGCTCACCCCGTGTAGTACGGCTGTTGGACGGTCGCCGGGTTGATCCGCGGGCGCATCGGCGCTATCCGATTTCGTTGAGCGTGGACTACAAACTGCTCAACAAGGGCCGGGTTGAGCGTCTGGGATCCGGCCACACTCTGAATGTCAGCACCGGCGGCGCCTGCTTTGAATGCGCCGACCCTCTACCCGCCCAAGGCACCATTGAGCTGATGATGGACTGGCCTTTTTTGTTGCAGGGCGTCTGTCAGCTGAAGCTGGTGATGCGAGGCAGCATAGTTCGCATCGACGGCCAGCGGATCGCCGTTCGAGTGCAACGCCACGAGTTTCGCACGGCCGGCGCTCGGACCTTGCGTGTCGTCCCGGCCGGGTGAGAATCCAGGCGCCCCCCTTCCAAGCGCAAACAATCGATACGTTTTGTTTGTTGACTATTACTTTCGTTTTCCTATACTATTATCAAAACCCTCTGGGTGGAGGGAAGTGTTCGAAAAGGGAATCGAGGGGAGGTCGTAATGCCAAGAAACTCATTGAAACTGGTGCAGATTACAGTATTGTTGGGTCTGGTCCCCGCATTCGTCTTGGGACAGGCCAGCTTTGAGGCCCAAGTCCGCGGCGTCGTGCATGACCCGAGCGGCGGAGTAATTGCCGGAGCCAAAATCACCATCACAGATGTTGGAACAGGCATCTCCAACACGGCCTCGACAGACGATCGAGGCTTCTACATCTTCAATGGATTGCACCCCGCCACATATACGGTTAAGGCTGAGATGGCGGGTTTTCGGCCGGAGGAAACCAAGAACGTCGTTCTCGGCGTCAGCCAGCACACCAACATCGATTTTTCCCTCGAAGTGGGCCAAGTGCAGTCCTCCGTAACCGTGGTGGAGGCGAAGCCTACGCTCGATACCGGGAGCGCGGAAATTGGCACCACTATCAGCGGCGAATACACGCGCGAGATGCCGCTGTATGGCCGCAGCTATTTTGGCTTGGTATTTCTCTCGGGCGGGGTGACGGAGGCGGCCGGCAACGGTATCCGCGACAACTACCCATCCGGTACCAACTTCGTGTCGAACGGCCAACGGAACGCAACGGCGGAAGTCCGCTTCGACGGCGCTCCCCTCAGTGCGCCGGAGCAGGGCGAGGGCGGAAATTCGAACGTTTACTACACGCCGTCGGTGGAGGTGATCCAGGAATTCAAGGTTGAGAATAACAGCTTCTCGGCGGAATACGGAAACAACGGCGGCACGGTTCTTAACATCATGATGAAGCAGGGCGGAAACCAGATTCACGGCAGCGGCTGGTGGTTTGGCCAGCGGGATGCCATGGACGCCAACGACTTCTTCAGCAATCAGGCCGGAATTCCCAAGCCGCCTCACACCCACAATCAATACGGCGGCGCAATCTCAGGCCCGATCAAGAAGAACAAGACTTTTTTCCTTTTCGATTACGAACGTCAGAACGATGTCAGCTCATCGCAGACCGTCGCCACCATGCCGACGGCTTTAGAGCGCACCGGGAATTTCTCGCAAGACTTCACCTACGACGAAAACGGGAATCTTGCGCCTGTGACCATCTACAACCCGAAATCCATTGATGCCAACGGCAACCGCACGCCGTTTCCGAACAATACAATTCCGGTGAGCATGCTGGATACGGTAGCTAAAAATCTGCTCGCTTATTTTCCGGAGCCCAACGTCACGGGCGATGCCGGCACCAACTACAACAACTTTCGCCGCAACGTCCAGTCCATCTACACCGGTTATCAGTTCGACGCGCGGGTGGATCACAATTTCAACGACAACAATCACCTGGGTATTCGCTACAGCCGCGGCCATTACGTCAACCCGACGGGCGAAACCTACGTCGACGATTCGTATACATACAAGACCGATGTGCACAACGCCGTGGTGGACTACACGTGGACCATCAGTCCCAACCTTCTGTACACCGGCCGCATCGGCCTGGATTTGGCGATTGCGCCGGGATACACCAACTATCCAAATCTGACCAGTGTAGGTTTCCCAAGCATCCTGGAAGCCAATGGACTCACGCGCATGCCGATGATCGAATTCGATGAGACCTACACCAACCTGTTCGACCAGTGCTGCGTGGATACACACTTCAGCCACACCCTGTACACATATTCGTCGGAACTGGTTTGGGTGAAGGGATCGCACTCCATCAAATTCGGCGGCGAGCAGCGGCTTTTCTTCAATAACTTTTGGCAGCCGGATAATCCCACGGGTCTTTTCAACTTCGGACCGGACGCCACAAATGCGCAGCCGGGCAACGGCATTGTCACGCAGGGCGATCCGTTCGCCAGTTTCCTGCTGGGATTTGGAGATAACACCAGCGGTCCATTGAATATCAAACCGCCGGTCGCCAATAAATCCAAAGAAACAGCGTTCTACGTTCAGGATGACTGGAAGGTGAATGCGAAGCTGACCTTGAATATCGGGTTGCGATATGAGTGGAGCACGCCCTATACTGAACGATTCAACCGGGAGACGTTTTCGGATTTCACGGCGTCGAGCGGCGTGAATGTCCCTGGCCTCGGGGTTTTGAACGGCACTACGGTTTTTGCGAGCCCTGGGCAACGTACGGTTCCGATCGATCGAACCAACTTCGCGCCGCGATTGGGCATGGCCTACAGCTGGGATTCGAAGACTGTGATCCGGGCCGGCGCCGGCATCTACTACGGCGCGAACATCGCCACCAATTTTCAATATCCGGGCCCGCCCTTCTACAAGTCCGCGCCCATCTATTTCTCCAAGGATTTTTACCAGACGCAATACGCCACCTTGGAGAATCCGTTCCCGGCCGGGCTGCCGCCTCCCCAAGGCACGACATACGGCGCTCTGGCCCAATGGGGGTTCAGCAATTCGAGCGATCTCAGCTATGAGACCGACCGGAATCCGCAAATCTATCAGTGGAGCGGCGGAGTTCAGCGGCTGTTGCCATCGGACATTGTGGTGGCCGTGGATTATTCCGCCAACCGGAGTACTCACCTTTCGTGGGGCAGTTATGCCACCGGAACCCGGAACCAGAACTTCATTCCATCCTCTGTCGCGAAGAATTACACCACAGAGCAATTAAATGCCCTGGTGCCGAATCCATTTCAATCGTTGTTCGTCGGTCCGAATGCCATCTTCAACGAACCAGATTCGCGATACAACGATCCGACTATCCCGCTGCTGAACCTGTTGCGGCCATATCCGCAGTTCGATGGCGAATTCGACGGGTTCCCAAATTTCGGCGCGAACTCGCGGTACGATTCCATGCAGGTGCGATTCGAGAAGCGCACCGGTAAATACTTTACGATTCAGGGCAGCTATACGCTTTCCCGAAATACGGACGACATTTCCTCCGGCAACAATAGCTGGGTGGGATGGTATAGCGTGGGAGGGCCACAGGCGCTGGACCAGCTCAAGAATGAGACGAGCCTGAGCGCTAACAATGCGACGAATCGTGTGGCGGCGGCATTCACCGCTCAGATTCCGGTTGGCCGTGGCCTTTTGATCGGCAACAACATGAATCGCGTGCTGGATACAGTGATTGGCGGCTGGTCGGCATCCTCGAATGTTACGCTGCAGAGCGGACAACCTGTAGCTATCCGGATGGCTATCAATCGCCTGGCGGATGGATTCCAGCGGCCGAACGTAACCTGCGCCGATCCCAGCACGGGAATCAGTTTTCACACTGCGGCGGCCGCGCTGCTCAATGGAGCGTCCAGCGGCTTCAGCGTCTTCAATCCCAACTGCTTCGCCGATCCTGGGGACCAGCAGCTAGGCAACGCTCCCCGGTATTTCGACAATCTGTTTTCGCAGGGTATTGAAAATGTAGACCTGGCGCTGCGGAAGCAAGTTACCGTCCGGGAACGCCTGAAGCTTCAGGTTCGCTTAGAGGCGTTCAATGCTTTCAACGGAACGCGCTTCGATCGTGCCAACTATCAATTCGGCGCGGGAGGCTTTGGTCAGGTCACCAATCTTGCCAATGGATGGCACGCGCGCCAAGTTCAGGTGGTTGTTCGTGGCGAATTCTGATGACAATCCAGGGTGGCGCGTTTTTCTTACTTCTCGGCGTTGCGTACGCCCAGACCAACCAGGACTGGACTCACTTCGTTCGCATCGCGGGTAACGGCCTGACGTCCACCAATGCGGATCAAATTGTTCAACGCGCCACAGCCAGCAACGTCTTCGGCATTGAAGTAGACAACGATATTCCGGGCCGATACGAGAGCTTTGTCGACCCTACGGAAAAGCTGAAGGCTATCCACGCAGCCGCCGAGAAGGCGCACGCTGCCGGCAATTACGCTTTCGTGTATATCGCGGGCACCGAATGCATCACAGCGCACGCCGCCCAAGCCGCTCACAGCATGGCCAAGGACCATCCCGACTGGCTGCAGCGCAACATCAAGGGGGAACCGGCGATGTTCGGCGGCGGCACCGAGTTTTGGATTCGCGAGGGCGACGAAGACGTTTGGGTCTCCCCTTTTGCCAAAGAGTGGCGCAAGATCTACATGCAACGCGTCCGGCAAATCGCGGCCACCGGGATTGATGGCGTCTACGTAGACATTCCGTATTGGATGACGCACTTCACGGCCTGGGAAAATACCTGGGCCAGCTTTGACGATTCGACAGTGGCCGCTTTCAAAGCCAAGACCGGCCTCAACGCAAAGACCGATCTGAAGCTGGGCGACTTCAAGGATGCGAACTTCCGCAAATGGGTGGATTTCCGCATCGAGGCGCTCACTGATTTCATGCGGGAAATCGACGCCAATGCAAAGGCCGTGAATCCAAAGTGCAAGACCATTGCCGAGATCTACCCGGGTATCGAGGAAAGCGCCGTCCGTGTGGGCGCGGACGTCTACGATATGTATCCGGTGGTGGATACCATCGCACATGAATACTCCACCGGCGGCATGTCCGCCAGCCGCACACCGCTCACGTGGTTTCAGGACATGATCGGCATGTATTCGTTCCGAGCTTTCGCCGGAGCGAAGCCAAGCTGGATGTTGAGTTATTCTTGGGAAAAAGAAAAGCGCATCGCACCCGGCGAAGCCATGAAGAATCTGGCGATGGCTCAGCTAATGGCGGGAACCAATACCTGGGATGCACAGGGGCATGTGATGTCTGGTTCAAACGACATCCAAACGCGTACCCAGATCTTTGAGTGGATCAAGAACCACGAGAGAACTTTCTTCCTTCCGCGGCAACCGATTCAACCCATCGGTGTTTACTTCTCGCAAAAAACCCGGAACTATTTCGCAGATGAATTCATCAATTCCTACCGTGGTGTCATGCTGCTTCTGCTGCAGTCGCACCTGGAGTTCCAGATTGTTACTCCACGAACCCTAGCCAGCTTTCACGGTGGAGTGCTGATTCTTCCGGACGCTCGCTGCCTGAGCACAGAAGAACTGAGCTCACTGAACTCTTATGTGGCTTCCGGCAAAACTCTCATCGCCACCGGACAAACCGGAATGTTTGACGAGACCGGTGCGCCGCGGGCAACCAACGCAATCCAGGTGCGATATCCCGACTGTCCCGGCAAAGCGTACTACGCGGCGCTGAAAAAGGAATTCAACCAAGGGGCGGCGGCCGAAGTCGACAACTTGAGAACGAAATACCTCGGCCAGATTCTGGCCGGCTCCGTCTACAAGCCCGACGTCCAAATCGAAGCGTCGCCATTCGTTTCCACACAAATCGCACGCGTGGATGGTCACGTCTCCGTATTTTTAGCGAACTTCGCGGGACTGAAATCCAAGGAAGTCGCGCGGCAGACACCGGCGCAAAATGTGAAGATAACATTCCCGGCCGATGCGACACACAGCATCACGCTGCTCCCATTTCTGGGCGAACCGCGGAAGATCGAAGGAACTTTCCGCGACGGCAAGCTTTCCTGCGAAATACCCAGCATCGAAAAGGGCGCCGCGGTTTGGGT